>ERZ1036412.12-NODE-12-length-292161-cov-81.483824_pt1 | contig 292161 bp, 241 predicted proteins | sample MGYA00514218_ERZ1036412 | MGnify/ENA primary metagenome ERZ1036412 (study PRJEB33795, sample SAMN09464944) | human gut metagenome | host: Homo sapiens | place: USA: Stanford, California | collected 2016-11 | study: EMG produced TPA metagenomics assembly of the...
ACGATACAATATTATTGAGGTGAACGATTATGCCGATTGATGATTTAACTGCTTTAGGGCAAAAAATGCGGGAAGCCCGAAAGAATAAAGAACTGACACAACAGGAGCTTGCGGATCTGAGCCATGTTTCTGTAAAGCAAATCGCCAATATCGAAAAGGGGAAAATGAATCCTTCTTATTTAATTTTAAGAGCATTGGCAAAGGTCCTGCACATCTCTTTAGATACACTTATAAATCCAGATGTTTCTCTGGAGGATGAGGGTGTCAATCAGATGAAAATGCTTTATTCCAGCTGTCCGCCAGAAATGCGTGACACCCTGCTGCATCACACCCAAGAAACGGTGAAAGAACTGACAGAGTTATCCGAGAAATTTGAAACGAATTGAGCCAGTGAGTGAAATTTAACGATTCTCTCACTGGTTCTTTTCAATTTCGGAGAAAAGAGGCAAGCAATGCCTGTGTTAATACACACAGGCCCGCAGAGAAGAAAATCCCTCCGTGATTTTCCTCTCCGCTTGCTTGTTGAGGGCAACGCCCCCAAGCCCCTTTGAACACAGAATTTCATTCTGTGGCTGCGCGGTATCCGTTCCATGCGACGAAACCCTGTGATCGCTGACCTGTTCCACCGCATGAAGTACATGGAACGCCGTGGAAGTGGTCTGCGCAAAATCGTCAGTGAAACTGAAAAGCTGCCTGGATACACAGAGGCATATAAGCCCGAATTTTCCTCAACAGCGACAGATTTCAGAGTTATTTTGAAAAATGTAAACTACAACTTAGAGGGTGATACCCACCAAGTTACCCACCAAGATATTGAACTATCAACGATGTCCAAACAGATTTTGGCTTTTTGCACAACACCAAAATCCAAGAAAGAGCTTGCAGTATTTTGCGGCTTCAAAGATTTAAGAAACTTCACTTTGAAGCATATCAATCCGCTTTTAGAATCCGGGCAATTAGAAATGACTATTCCCGATAAACCTAAAAGTCGCAATCAAAAATATATTACAGTTCGTTCCGAATAAACAGAGAAGCAGGGCATTGGGTCTCATCTCCCATTGTCCTGCTTCTTTTTCATTCCAAATTATATTCACATCATTTACCCATACGCCCAATCCTGGATCGCAAATTTCAAACTCTGCACCTTGCCCAGCAGCCAGATCGTAGCCAGCGGCAGTCCCATCGGGCTAATCAAAAATGCCATAACCAGCAAAATTGCACCATTCTGCGGGGAATAGGTAATCAGCACAGCCACGCCAAGCAGAGCAATTACCGTGCTGAGCAGACCAAGCACCAGACCGGATATGTAGATCAGCCCCATGCAGAGCCAGACAAAAAGCGTCAACACCCAAATGACCGGTGCAGTTACAATCATCAGCAAACATTTCAAAACCAAGCTGATTGTCAGGCTTCCTTGTGGGTCCCCGTCGATTAAAAGCACTTTCTTTCCGGCCTGTGCCAGACCTATTCCCAAGTTCGCACAGGTTGTTGTTTTGCCAACGCTTCTCCGCTCCCGCTCCGGTCGGTGCTGAACATGTGCCACTGGCACATAGCACCCTTTCTGGTTGTCCTATTTCCACTAAGGCCGTTTTTTGACCCCATTTTTGCCGGTTGTCCTATATTTAACCTAAAAATTGAGTGAAAACGGCTCTCGTTTGGTCAAATGAGGTCAAACTATATCAGCCCGTTTAGGTATAAGAAAACCCCGGAAAGCCTTGATTTTCCGGGGTTTTTGAACCATTTTGATATAGTCTGAGCAGTCGATTATCGCTTGCTGAACTGCGGAGCGCGACGAGCTGCTTTGAGACCGTATTTCTTACGTTCTTTCATACGTGGGTCACGAGTTAAGAATCCAGCAGCTTTCAGAACTGGTCTGTAGTCGTTGTCTGCCTGAAGAAGGGCTCTTGCAACACCATGTCTGATGGCACCAGCCTGTCCTGTGTATCCACCGCCATGAACGTTAACTAATACGTCAAATTTGCCTTCTGTTTCTGTTGCAGCTAAAGGCTGACGAACGATAACTTTCAGTGTATCTAATCCAAAATATTCATCGATATCTCTTTTATTGATTGTGATCTTACCGGTTCCAGGTACAAGATAAACTCTTGCGATTGATTTTTTTCTTCTTCCTGTTCCGTAGAATTTTGCGCTAGCCAATGTTTTCTACCTCCTAATTAAAATGTTAAAGCTTCTGGTTTCTGAGCTTCATGTTTGTGTTCCGGTCCTGCATATACGAAAAGTTTTGTGTACATGCTTCTTCCTAAAGGTCCTTTTGGAAGCATACCTTTAACTGCGAGCTCGATAACTCTCTCAGGTTTCTTTGCTAACATTTCTTTTAATGTGGTTTCTCTCATTCCACCTACATAATCGGAGTGATTGTAGTAGATTTTCTGCTCTAATTTCTTACCTGTAACTTTGATCTTGTCAGCGTTTACGATGATTACATAATCACCTGTGTCTACGTGTGGTGTAAACTGTGGTTTATTTTTTCCTCTTAAAACGCTTGCTACTCCGGATGCCAGACGGCCAAGAGTACATCCATCAGCGTCAACTACATACCATTTTCTTTCGATTATATCTGGATTAGCCATATAAGTCTGCATGGTTTTACCTCCTGTTATTTATCAACGATAGTTTAATTAACCGCGGAATTTCCCGCGAATATAAGTTATTGGAAACGCCGGTGCTAAAAATGCGGAAATGTCCGAAACCGCTGATAAATACTTTCGCCTGGGCTATTTGGCTTAAGCATCTCGCACTACGTCACATTTGGTTATTATATTATAAGGGTTCTGTTCTGTCAATAGGTTTTGTGTCGTTTTTTCAACTTTTTTCGTTACTCCCCCGTTTTTTGTTTTTCATCAAAAAAACTGTTGATCAGTTATCCCACCGGCAATTATCGAAACGGATGATTTTCTCCTCCTGACTATCAATCAAAAAATTCAATCCCCATCAGTGTCAGTCCCTGTGCCGGAGCAGTCGGGCCTGCCATTTCGCGGTTGCAGGCTTCCAGAATTGTCTTTACTCTCTCAGGCGGATACTGTCCGTTTCCTACTTCGATCAGAGTTCCGGAGATGATTCGTACCATGTTGTAGAGGAATCCTGTTCCTGTTACACGTATGGTTACGATATCTCCGTCACGCCATACATCAATTCCCGTCACTGTACGGATAGTTGTTTTTACCTGCGCTTTTGCACCGCAGAAAGAAGCAAAATCATGCTGTCCGATCAGGTATGAGGTTGCTGCTTTCATCTTATCTACATCCAGTTTGTAGTGGTAGAAATAGGTGTATAAGCGCTCTGTCGGAACCGGGAATTTGCGATTCAGGATGCGGTATTCGTATGTTTTCTCGCTGTCGCAGTAACGGGGATGGAAATCCGGTTCTACTTCTTCTGAGAGCTGAATGCGGATATCTTCCGGAAGACGCTGGTTCAGTGCATAAGAAATCTTTTCTCCGGGAATGCGTGTGTTGGTGTCAAATACTGCCACGTTTCCCATGGCATGAACCCCTGCGTCTGTACGGCTTGCACCGATCGTTTCTATCTTCTCGCCAAGAAGCTCGGACAATGTATCATTTAATACCCCCTGTACAGTAATCCCGTTTGGCTGTGTCTGCCAGCCGCAATAGTTTGTGCCGTCATATGCAACTACAAGACCAATTCTTTTCATCTGTTTTCCTCCATAAAAATTGAAAACTTTTGTTATAACAAAATAAACAATATGCTGTAATCCTTTCCTACCGGATTACAGCATATAAAATATCTTTATAAATTATATCAGTACTTTCTCAGATTCCCACAATTCTGAAAACAATGGCGATTCCCAGATAAGCCCACATCACCACATAGGAAATGTAGTCTCTGGACTCATAACGCAATGGCTTCATCTGGGTTCTGTTATCCCCTCCATGATAGCACCTTGCTTCCATGGCCATGGCCAGATCATTTGCTCTTCTGAACGCAGAAATAAACAGCGGAACCAGAAGCGGAATCATATTTTTTGCCTTCTGAATTATATTTCCGGTTTCAAAATCTGCGCCACGTGCAATCTGTGCTTTCATGATCTTATCGGTTTCCTCCATAAGGATTGGGATAAAACGCAGCGCAATAGACATCATCATGGCAATCTCGTGGATTGGCACATGAAGTTTATTTAACGGCCTGAGAAGTCGTTCCAGACCATCTGTAAGCTGATTGGGTGTGGTAGTCAGCGTCATAAGAGAAGAACCGATCACCAGATACGTCAGGCGGATGGCCATTCTTCCGGCCAGCTTCAGGCCCTCCTCTGTCACATGCAGGATTCCCCACTGCCAGAGAACCTTTCCGGGTGTCAGAAATATATTAAATACCACTGTGATCATAAGAAGCATCACGATTGCCTTCAGTCCCTTGAACATAAATTTCACAGGAACTTTGGAAAGAATGATCATCGCTGCCAGAAATATAGTTGCCACTGCATATCCCGGAAATGTATGGAATACAAAGACAGAGATGATGAACACCAGCGTACCCACCAGCTTTGCTCTCGGATCCATTTTGTGCAGAACGGAATCTGCAGGATAATACTGTCCTATTGTAATGTCTCGGATCATACTTCCTGCCCTCCCTCATTCTCTTCTTGTTCTGCAGACTTTTTATCCATTGTTTCCTTCTGAACGCTTAAATCTTCATCAGGCGCATCTGAATGAGACTCTTTCGTCCCATCCTCAGTCAGATCAGCTTCCATCTCACTAATTAAGGTTTCTGCTTTGGCATTTTCTTTTTTCGACTGACTGTCTGAAACAGATTGTTTGTCACCGGACAATTTCCCGGGATTACATTTTCTTAAAACTGCAAGGATATTCTCTTTTGCCTCATCCACCGTTGTAGCAGTTACATCTACATCTAGGCCTTTTTCCTTCAACGCATGCATGATATAAGTAATCTGCGGTGCTGCAAGTCCCATGGCTTCCAGCTCTCTGTAATGAGCAAATACTGCTTTGGGAGCATCGTCATATGCGATTTCTCCGTCATTGACTACAATCAGTCTCTCTGCATATTTTGCAATATCCTCCATACTGTGGGATACAAGGATAATGGTAATCCCTCTTACTTTATGAAGCTCTGCGATCTGGTCAAGGATGTCATCCCGACCTTTTGGATCCAGGCCGGCAGTTGGCTCATCCAAGATCAGAATTTTCGGATTCATTGCCAGTACACCGGCAATAGCAACTCTTTTCTTCTGTCCGCCCGAAAGTTCAAAAGGAGATTTGCTGTAATTTTTCTCCTTAAAGCCTACATGCTGCAGTGCTTTCTTCGCTTCTACCTCTGCCTCTTCCCTGGATAATCCCTGATTCATAGGACCAAAGCAGACATCAGAAAGTACATCATTCTCGAAAAGCTGATGCTCCGGATACTGGAATACCAGTCCTACCTCGCTTCGCAGGGTACGTCGGTCATATTTCTCTCCCCAGATATCCTCTCCATTGTAAGTAATGGTACCGGAAGTCGGACGGATCAGAGCATTGAAATGCTGGATCAGTGTAGATTTTCCACTTCCTGTATGTCCGATAATTCCGATAAACTGTCCGTCCGGAATAGAAAGATTGATATCTTTCAGCGCATGGATCTCATAGGCAGTTCCCGGACTGTAGGTATAAGTTACATTTTTTAATTCTATTGACATAAGGCATTCACCAGCTCCTCTGTAGTCAGTATTCCCTCCGGAACATCCACTCCGGCTTTATGAAGTTCGTGTGCCAGAAGTGTTACCTGTGGCACATCCAGTCTGTATTCTTTCAGAGTTTCCACCTGTGAGAAAATCTCTCTGGGTGTTCCCTGCATCACCACTTCTCCGTTGTCCATAACATATACCTTGTCCGCATGAACAACTTCTTCCATATAGTGGGTGATCAGAATGACTGTCACTCCTTCCCGTCTGTTAAGGTCACTGACTGCCTCAAGAACTTCCTTTCGTCCATTCGGATCCAGCATTGCAGTTGGCTCATCCAAAATGATGCATTTCGGACGCATTGCCATGACACCGGCAATTGCAACCCTCTGCTTCTGTCCGCCGGAAAGTTTATTCGGAGAATGATAACGATAGGATGTCATTCCTGTTTTTTTCAGGCTCTCATCTACACGCTCCCAGATTTTCTCTGTGGGCACACCCATATTCTCCGGTCCGAATCCTACGTCTTCTTCTACTACAGTTCCTATGATCTGATTGTCAGGATTCTGAAAAACCATGCCCGCTTTCTGGCGGACTTTCCATAATTCCGGCTCTTTAGACGTGTCAATCCCATCTACCCACAAAGTTCCTTCCGTCGGAAGCAACAGCGCATTCAGGTGCTTTGCAAGAGTAGATTTTCCGGAACCATTATGTCCCAGAACAGCCACGAATTGTCCGGCTTCAATGTCCAGGTTTACATCATTGACAGCACGCTGCGTATCCTGCACGTTACCATCTTCATCATACTTGAGATAGTCAAATCCCAGCTTGAATGCCTTGATAATTCCCATAATATTTTTTGTCCTCGTATTTTGTCTGTCTGCTGCTTATTTTCACAGGAAAAGAATCCCGTCAGTAAACAGCGAATATTTATTTTTTCAGGCTTCTTCAGTAGCTGCCAGTCCGGTCAACTCGTCAATCAGAGCCCAGATCTCATCTCTTCCCTGCTTCGTCTCAGCAGAGAAAGGAATAATAATGCCATCTTTGCTCAGCTTCAGCCCTTCTTTGATTGCTTTGATATTTTTCTGAATCTGGCTTCGTTTGAGCTTGTCAAGCTTCGTTGCAATAATGATCGGCTCATAGCCATTGTTCAGAATCCAGTCATACATCATCTTGTCATTTGCAGACGGATCATGACGGATATCAATAAGAAGGAAAACCGCCTTCAGGTTTTTGGATGTATGAAGATATCTTTCGATCATCTTGCCCCATTTTTCCTTCTCAGACTGTGAAACCTTTGCGTATCCGTAACCAGGGAGATCTACCAGATACATGGCTTCATTGATATTATAAAAGTTAATGGTCTGTGTTTTTCCCGGCTGTGCACTTGTTCTGGCAAGAGATTTCCGGTTCATCAGCCCGTTGATCAGCGATGATTTTCCCACATTTGATTTTCCTGCAAATGCAACCTCCGGTCTGTTGGTGTCCGGGAGTTTGCTGGTAATACCGCATACGATATCTAATGATACATTCTTAATAACCATTGATTTCCTCTCTTTTTTCACAACAAATGGTCAATCTTTACTGACTGACCATTTATTTTATACCAGTGCCTTATTAAGCACTTCCTTCATCGAACTTACAAAGGTAATGGTAAGTCCGTCTGTGATTTCCTTATCTAATTCCTGAATATCCGGTTTGTTTTCTGCCGGCACTAACACCTCTTTGATCTTAGCATATTTTGCCGCAAGAAGTTTTTCTTTCAAACCGCCGATCGGAAGAACTCTTCCTCTCAGTGTGATCTCACCGGTCATTGCAAGGTCTGCCCTTACCGGCTTCTTAATAATTGCGGAAAGGATTGCAGTTGCCATGGTAATACCTGCGGATGGTCCGTCTTTTGGTACTGCCCCTTCCGGAATATGCACATGAATATCGTTTTCCTGGAAAAATTCCGGCTCAACTTTATAGTCAGAAGCAATGGAACGAATGTAAGTAATACCTGCCTGTGCAGACTCTTTCATAACATCTCCCAACTGTCCGGTGAGCATCAGCTCACCCTTGCCGGGCATTACATTGACTTCAATCTGCAGTGTATCGCCACCCACCTGTGTCCAGGCAAGCCCGCGGGAAATACCAATCTCATCTTTCTTATTTGCCATAAGATAGTTAAAATGCTCTTTTCCAAGAAAATCTGACAGATTCTTTGAAGTCACTGTAACTTTCTTTTTATCTTCTTCCATGATCAGACGTGCAGTTTTTCTGCATATCTGTCCGATGGTTCTCTCCAGGTTTCGAACTCCGGCTTCTTTTGTATAATTGTTGATGATCTTCTTAAGAGCCGCTGACTGGATTGTCAGTTTACCTTTCTCGATACCGTTCTCTTCCATCTGCTTCGGAATCAGATGTTCCTTTGCAATATGTTCCTTCTCATTCTCAGTATAACCTGCGATCTCGATCAGTTCCATACGGTCAAGAAGTGGTCTCGGAATGCCCTGAACATCGTTTGCAGTTGCAATAAACAGTACTTCTGAAAGATCCTGTGGAACCTCTATATAATGATCCATAAATCTGCTGTTCTGTTCCGGATCAAGCACCTCAAGAAGTGCCGCAGAAGTATCTCCTTTATAATCACTGCTGGTCTTGTCAATCTCATCCAGAAGCATCAGAGGATTGCTCACTCCTGCCTGCTGTAATGCTGCAGTGATCCTTCCCGGCATTGCTCCTACATAAGTCTTTCTGTGGCCCCGGATCTCAGCCTCATCTCTCACACCGCCCAGACAGATACGTACATATTTCTTATGCATTGCTTCTGCAATCGATCGGGCAATGGAGGTTTTACCTGTTCCGGGAGGTCCTACCAGACAAAGGATCGGACTTTTTCCCTTATGTGTCAGTTTGCGGACGGAAAGGAACTCCATCACACGCTCCTTCACATCTTTCAGACCGTAATGACCTTCCTGAAGTACTTTCCATGCTTCTTTCAGATCATCAGAATCTGTGGATTTCTTCTCCCACGGAAGTGCCAGCATGGTCTCAATATAACCACGCAGTACTGCATTCTCGGATACATTGCTGTTGGTATTCTTAAATCTCTCGATTTCTTTGCTGATCTTCTCTTTTACCTCATCGCCGGCCTGAAGTTCCTGGAGTTTCTTCTTAAACTCCTCTGCGTCATCCGCAGTATTATCCTCACCCAGTTCCTCACGTATCAGTTTCAGCTGCTCTCTGAGAATATATTCTCTCTGATTCTTATCAATTCTGGCCTTCACTTTTTTCTGGAGATCTCTGCCAATCTGCATGATCTCAATCTCATTTCCAAGGATTGCACCCAGAACTTCATAACGTTCCTCCAGTGTAAGTGCCTCCAGAATCTTCTGCTTATTCTGATAAGATAAAGGAATATTTACAGCAATCTGCTCAACCAGTTCCTCAACATTATCTATATTTAAAATCTGTGCTACCAGCTCTTTGCTGACTTTTCCATTTTCCATGCAGTATCTGTGGAATAATTCCTTAAGACTTCTGTGCATGGCTTCCATCACTGGTTCCGGCATCTGCATTTCTTCTTCATCAACAGGTGTGATCTCACTTCTGATAAACGGAAACTCCTGCTCAAATTTCACAAGTGTGGCTCTTCCCGTTCCCTCTACAAGTACCCGCAAAAGGTTCTGCGGAAGTTTCACAACCTGTTTGATATAGGCAATGGTTCCTACATGATATACACCTGCCAGATCCGGTGATTCCACCTCAGGATCAATCTGAGTAACCAGAAAAATCTTCTGGTCATGAAGCATGGCAGCTTCAATCGCCTTGACAGAACGCTCCCTGCTCACATCAAAATGAACGATCATCCCGGGAAGGATGGTAGTCCCCCTGAGAGCGATCGCAGGCAGCACTATATTCTGATTTGTCATTTATTGTTCAGTCCCTTTCATCAGGCTGTTTCCGGTTTATCCTTCTTGTGTGTCCGGGACGTTCTTCTGCTTCCGGCTGTCTTCGCCTGTGCAGGAGCTTCTCCGCGGACGATCTCCGGCTCACCGGTGCCATCTACTACATCTTTGGTAATTGTACACTTGCGAATCGTGTCATCTGACGGAATCTTATACATCAGATCCATCAGTGAACCTTCCATGATCGCACGCAAACCTCTGGCTCCTGTCTTACGTTCCAGAGATTTCTTTGCGACCAGTTCAAGTGCATCATCTTCAAAATCAAGTTCAACACCATCCAGTTCAAATAATCTGTGATACTGTTTGGTAAGTGAGTTCTTCGGCTCTTTCAGAATACTGATCAGCGCATTCTCATCCAGCGCATCCAGAGTTACAACTACCGGCACACGACCGATAAACTCAGGAATCAGACCGAATTTGATAAAGTCTTCCGGCATTACATCCTTCAGGATCTCACCCACATTTCTGTCTTCCTTAACAGAAACCTCTGCACCGAAACCGATGGACTTGGTATCCTGTCTGGACTCAATGATCTTCTCGATTCCGTCAAAAGCACCGCCGCAGATAAACAGAATATTTGTTGTATCAATCTGAAGAAACTCCTGATGAGGATGCTTGCGGCCACCCTGAGGCGGAACACTTGCCACTGTACCTTCCAGAATCTTCAGAAGTGCCTGCTGCACGCCTTCACCGGAAACATCGCGGGTTATGGATGGATTCTCAGATTTTCTTGTGATCTTATCAATCTCATCAATATAGATAATTCCGTACTGTGCACGTTCAATATCATAATCTGCTGCCTGAATGATCTTGAGAAGAATATTCTCAACATCCTCTCCTACATATCCGGCTTCTGTCAGTGTAGTAGCATCTGCAATAGCAAACGGTACATTCAGAAGTCTGGCAAGTGTCTGAGCCAGCAGAGTTTTACCTGAACCTGTAGGTCCAAGCATCAGAATATTACTCTTCTGAAGCTCTACATCAGAATTTTTTGACGCAAGAATTCTTTTATAGTGATTATAAACAGCAACGGAAAGAGCCTTTTTTGCTGCATCCTGACCAATTACATAATCATCCAGAACTGCATGGATCTCTTCCGGTTTTAACAGATTAATATCAGAATTCAAAACCTCGTCATCATAAGGATTTAATTCTTCCTCCATGATCTCTGAGCAGATGCCAATGCACTCATCACATATAAATACTTTACCATCCGGACCTGCGATCAGTTTTCTTACCTGATCTTCTGTCTTCTGGCAAAAGGAGCATCTTACTTTTCCTTCTCTCATTTTTTCTGCCATGAATTTATGTCTGTCCTTTCTCTATACTAACTAATAAGACTCCTGTGACGATTCACAGGAGTCTTATCTTTCGCATTATTTATGCATGACTACACCGTCAATCAGTCCATATGCCTTTGCTTCTTCAGCAGTCATATAGTTGTCCCGGTCTGTATCACGCTCAACAACTTCTATCGGCTGACCGGTATTTGCAGCCAATAACTCATTTAAAGTTCTCTTTGTCTGTGCGATATGATCTGCCACGATCTGGATCTCTGTTGCCTGTCCCTGCGCACCGCCGGATGGCTGATGGATCATGATAGTGGAATGCGGAAGAGCAAATCTCTTTCCTTTTGCACCGCCTGCCAGAAGAAAGGCACCCATGCTGGCAGCCATTCCAAGACAAATGGTAGAAACATCGCATTTAATATACTGCATGGTATCATAGATCGCCATGCCGGCTGTTACGGAACCGCCCGGGCTGTTGATATACAGCTGAATATCTTTACCAGGATCTTCTGCTTCCAGGAAAAGAAACTGTGATACGATCAGTCCTGCACTCACATCATTTACTTCCTCACCAAGAAAAATGATTCTGTCCTTCAGAAGCCTTGAATAGATATCATAGCTTCTCTCTCCCCTGCTTGTCTGTTCAATGACATAAGGTACTAAACTCATATAAACGCCTCCATTTACGCGGCTGACTTTTTCCGAAAGAGGCAGACATCTGAGCCTGTCTCTTTCCGGTTCTTAAAATTCGATTACTTTAAAATTAAACTTCCTTAGCAGCGTCAGCGATAACAGTAACTGCTTTCTGTACAGCCATGTCTTTCTTCATCTGCTCAAGTTCACGCTCTCCAAGTAATTCTTTTAACTTGTCAGCTTCCATTTTGTATGCTTCAGCCATCTTGGAGATTTCTTCATTTACTTCTTCCTCTGTTGGCTGAATGTTCTCAACTTCTGCTACTTTCTCAAGAACCAGTCTTGTCTGGATTCTCTTTAATGCCTGTGGTTTCATGTCTTCCATCATCTTGTCAGCTGTCATGCCAGTGAACTGGAAGTACTGATCCATGGATAATCCCTGGGACTGCATTCTTCTGCTGAAATCATCAAGCATCTGACGGCACTGTGTCATAAGCATAGCTTCCGGAATATCCATCTGTGCATTTTCAATTGCTTTATCTACTGCTGCATCTTCTTTTGCACGTTTTGCTTCGTCTGCTTTCTTATCTTCAAGATTTGTTTTTACATGCTCTTTGTACTCTGCAAGTGTATCGAATTCAGAGACATCTTTTGCAAAATCATCATCCAGTTCAGGAAGTTCTTTTGCTTCGATCTTCTTAACTGCGCATTTGAAGATTGCTTCTTTACCTGCAAGTTCTTTTGCCTGATATTCTTCAGGGAATGTAACTTTTACGTCTACATCATCGCCAACTTTAGCACCAACAAGCTGTTCCTCGAATCCCGGGATAAATGTGTTGGAACCAAGTGTCAGAGGATACTCTGTAGCCTGTCCGCCATCGAAAGGTACTCCGTCTACAGATCCTTCGAAGTCGATTGTTACAATATCATTTAACTGAGCTGCGCGGTCTTCTACGCTGATTGTTCTGGAGTTTTTCTCCTGCTCTTTCTTGAGTTCAGCTTCTACGTCTTCGTCTGTTACTGTGATTTCAGTTTTCGGTACTTCTACACCTTTGTAATCACCTAATGTAACTTCCGGTTTAACAGCAACTTCTGCTGTGAAGATGAATGCTTTTCCAGGCTCAGCCTGTGTAATGTCGATTGTCGGCTGGGAAACAATCTCAAGTTCGCATTCAGCTAATGCTTTGCTGTAGTGTTCCGGAATCAGAGCGTTAACAGCATCTTCAAGGAATACTCCTTTGCCATACATCTGCTCGATCATTTTTCTTGGAGCTTTTCCTTTACGGAATCCAGGGATGGAAATTCTTCCTTTTGCTTTCTGGTATGCATTCTGCATTGCTTTTTCTAAATCTTCAGCGGCAACTTCGATAGTAAGTTTAGCCATGTTTTTTTCCATTTTTTCCACCTGTAAACTCATGTTACAATGTTCCTCCTTAAATTCAGGTTATATTTTGCGACTGGTTTTTCAGCTGCGTTATATCATTCACAGTTTTTACCTATTTCTATATATTCAAGTCTGAGCTCCGCTCCCACCATTGCAGAAGCGGGAGAGTTACTGTTCACTCTGTGTCAGTAACGCAAGAAGTCTGTTTATAACTCAATTATATATTTACAGTCATTGTAGCAGTATAGCACAAAAAATCCAAAAGTGCTAGTGTTTTTTCGCATAAAAATAAGGGTTTTGGGATGTTTTAACGTGTGTAAACTACAGATTCTGCGATTTCTTTTGCTTTTTCCTCGTTTTCGAGCTGTGAAATCAGGGAGAGTGCGAAGTCTACAGCTGTTCCCAGGCCGCGGCTGGTGGTTATGTTTCCGTCTACTACTACGCTGTCTTCACTTGTTACTGCGCCATCTTTGGAGAGAACTTCCATGAATGACGGATAGGAAGTTGCTTTGCGGCCTTTGAGGAATCCCAGTCCGGAAAATACGCTTGGAGCTGCGCAGATGGCTGCGATTTTTTTGCCTTTATTGTTGAAGTCTGTCAGGAGGTCGATGAGTGGTTTGTAACCGGCAAGGTATTTGGTTCCCGGCATTCCTCCAGGAAGAACGAGCATGTCGGCGTCGGCGAAGTTGGTTTCAGCGAATATGGCGTCGGTGAGCATGGTGATACCGTGGGATGTCTGAATCCTGGTGGTTTCTTTGATAGATACGGTTTTGATGTCGATTCCGGCGCGGCGGAGAAGGTCTACTACGGTCAAACCTTCAATGTCTTCGAATCCGTCGGCGAGGAAGATGTATACTTTTTTACTCATTTTTTTGTGCCTCCTGATTGTTGTATTTTTTAAGATTTTTATCTTGTTTTTCTGAAATGGATTATAGCATTTTTTATGGATAGTTACAATGTTTGTTTGGATTGGGTAGGGACGCGCGAAGCCATCTGTCTCCTGGGGTTCAGTTTCGTGAGCCTAAGTAACTCTAAGGTTTGATAAATCTGCTAAAAACATGAAAAAGAATGCAAAACTCGCTCCGTTGCAAACTTCGCTCAGACACGTTGCGATTCTTTTCCATAACGCAGATTTCCCAAACCTAAGAGTTACTAAGACTCGTCAAATTCACCCCAGGAGACAGATGGCTTCGCGCTGGGAACTGGCAAAATGTTATTTTTACCATAGCTCTGGTTTCAAGTCTTTCGGCAATGGATTGGGATATGTTTCTCCGTCTAATGTTTCTGTCAGTTCTTTTCTGGCTTGATTTGCCAGTTCTGGATTTTGTAAAAAATCCAGAGCTGTGAGGGACATGATTTTGGCGGCGTAGAGCATTCCTTTGTGAGCGATTGAGGATTTGCCCTGGGCTACTGCCTGCCAGGAGTGGAGGGCGGTTCCTGCGGCGAATGTGGGGATGTTGAGGTGGACGGTTGGGACAATCCAGCTTACATCGCCTACATCGGTGGAGTATTTGAGGTCGCTGTACAGGTTTTGGCTGGCTATTGGCTGGAAGATTGGTTTTTTCATGGCTTCGGCGGCGTTTGATCCAAAGTAGTCCCGGGCGATTGTAGGGAGTTGGTTTTTATCCTGATCCGAGAGGGACTGCTGGAATTTTTGTGCGTAGGCATATTCCTGCTCTGTATATGGAATCGGGCCAAGTTTTTCCAGGTAGGTGTTCATATGGTCTGCAAGGATTTTACTGGAGATTAAATTGGAATAGGCAGCCACCTGACGGATTTCTACGGTAGTTTCGGTCATGAGGGCGGCGCCTTTGGCTATATTACATACGCGGTTGTAGAGTTCTTTTACCTGAGTGATCTTCGGGGCGCGGATGGCGTAGAGTACCTGGGCTCTGGACTGGACTACGTTTGGGGCATCTCCGCCTGTGTCGGTGATGGCATAGTGGATTCTGGCTTCGTCTATCATGTGTTCACGCATGTAGTTTACGCCTACGTCCATTAATTCTACTGCATCCAGTGCGGAACGGCCTAATTCCGGGCACATGGAGGCGTGTGCCGGGGTTCCGTAGAATGTGAAGAAGACTCTGAAGTTTGCTTTGGTGCTTCCGTAGCATGCGCGTCGTCCCTGCTCCGGGTGCCAGCAGAGGGCGAGGTCGCAGTCATTGAAATAGCCGTCACGTACAAGGAATGCTTTGCCGCCTGCGTTTTCTTCGGCTGGGCAGCCGTAGTAGCGGATTGTTCCTTTCAGGTTGTGTGCTTTCATGAAGTCTTTTAATGCTATGACGGCGGCAAGGGTGCCTGTTCCGATAAGCTGATGACCGCAGCCATGGCCACAATTATCAGTATATCCTGAACCTGGATTTTGTTTCTTTTCTCTTTCCGGCACGCTTTCATATTTTGAATCTGATGTTTTTTCTTCCGGGATTCTCTCGGTAGTATCTGCTTTCTGCGAAAGTCCCGGCAGGGCATCAAATTCGCCAAGAAATCCTATAACCGGTTTTCCGGAACCGTATTCTGCAATAAATGCTGTTTCCTCTCCTGCCAGATTTGATTTTATGGAAAATCCCTCTTTCTTTAATGTCTGCTGAAGTAATTCAGAAGATTTATATTCTTGAAATCTCGGCTCCGCATACTCCCAGATTTTATCGCTGATTTTGGCATAATATTCTTTTTTATCTTCAATTTTTTCTGATATTTCTTTTATGTATTCATCCATATATTTTTCCTCCTGTCCCATGCTGTTTCCTACTTTCTTCTTCATTCCCCACAACATTTTTATCTATTTTACATTAAGCAGATATCATGTTACTGTTCACACACCACTATCCCGAGACATACAAGCCAAAATTCCATTGCCGCAGGCAATCTGGAATGAATTTTGGCTACGTTACTGAGAACGGAGTGAACAGTAACGATATCACCGTTTGATTTAAGTAAAATATGCGTTTTCATTATTTTTCATCTATGCTATTATCATTATAGCACAAACTAAAGGATTGACACATTTTAACTCTATGGAGGAAATTTAAATGGAAATCGAACGTAAATTTTTAATATCCAAAGAAAATCTGCCAGCAGATCTTGACGCTTATCCACACCATAAACTCGAACAGGGCTATTTATCCACCGCACCGGTAGTCCGTATCCGCAAAGAGGATGATAACTACTATCTCACCTATAAATCCAAAGGTCTTATGACCCGCGAAGAATATAATCTTCCACTTACAAAAGAATCCTACGAACATATGCGTCCAAAAGCTGACGGAATCCTTATTTCCAAAACCCGCTATCTTATTCCTGAAAAGGATGGACTCACCATTGAACTGGATATATTTGATGCCCCCTATGAGGGACTCTATCTCGCAGAAGTGGAATTTTTTTCTGAAGAACAGGCGCTCAGCTATAATCCACCTGTATGGTTTGGAGAAGATGTTACAAACTCCGGTAAATACCACAACAGTCATCTGAGTCAGAGGAATTTATAATAAAACAGCTCCGAAATATTGTTCTGTTAATATGCATTTGCAGGAATTGTAGTAACTCTTAGGTTCTGGAAATTCGCGTTATAAAAAATCCGCTCACTGTCTGAGCCGCTTTGCGGCGAGTTTGAGCGGATTTTTTGTGGTTTTAGCGGATTTTCAGAGCCTTAGAGTTACTGAGATTACATCTTTTTACCTTTTTCAGCAGCTCCATTCAGAGCTTCAAAAACAGCACTTCTGAATCCATTCTGTTCCAGGATTCTTACTCCCTCAATGGTACTTCCGGCCGGTGAACATACCATATCCTTCAGTTCTCCCGGATGCATGCCTGTTTCCAGTACCATTTTTGCGCTTCCAAGTAAAGCCTGTGCAGCAAACTGATAAGCCTGTTTTCTTGGCATTCCCTGGGCTACCGCAGCATCTGCCATTGCTTCTATGAACATAAAAACATATGCAGGTGAACATCCGCTTACAGCACTTACTGCGTCCATCAGACGCTCCGGAACTACTTCTGTACGTCCAAAGCTGTCTGTGATCTCACAGATCTGAGCCAGTTCTTCTGCTGATACTTTCTCATTGGCACATACACCAGTCATACCCTCCCCAACCTGAGCAGGAGTATTCGGCATCATTCTTACCACTTTCAGAGGCTGTCCACATTTTTCTTCTAACCAGGCAAGAGTTTTCCCCGGCGCAATGCCTACAACTGTGTGTTCCGGTGTCAGTTCATCTTTTACTTCATTCAGCACTTCTTCATAAAACTGCGGTTTCACGGCCAGGAAAACCAGTTTTGTGTTTTTTACCACTTCATGGTTATCCAGGGTTGTAACCACTCCCAGCTTTTCTCTGCTTCGTTTGCTTCCTTCTTCTGTAAGATTGGAAACAATAATCTCATCTTTTTTATAAAGTCCTTTTTTCAGCATACCACTGATCATGGCAGAAGCCATATTTCCGCATCCGATAAATCCGATTTTCATAAATCTGCTCCTCTCTTGCAATTCCTGTTGTTTTCTGATAATTTATAACTGCTTTTTTCATATCTTTTTCTTGTTATAGATAATGATAATCATCCAGCAATCTGCCGTAAAATACTGAACAGTTACAGATAATTATAATTCATTACTGTCCAATATGACTGTAAAGGGACCGGCATTCACAAGCTCCACTTTCATATCTGCCCCAAATTCTCCCTGCTCGACAATATCAATGTGTTCTTTGCATCTGGCAATTATGTATTTGTACAGATTTTCAGCCATATCAGGGGCCCCTGCTCTTATAAAGGAAGGTCTGTTTCCTCTTTTACAGTCAGCATATAATGTGAACTGGGAAATAAGCAGAAGACTTCCGCCCACCTCCTTCAGGCCAAGGTTTGTCTTACCGTTTTCATCTTCGAAAATACGCATATTAACCATTTTATGGATCATTTTATCTGCGATTTCAACGGTATCTTCTTCTCCTACTCCGATAAGAACCATAAAGCCCTTGCCTATCTGGCCTCGTACTTCACCATTAATTGTCACTTTTGAATGCATTACTCTCTGAATTACAAAACGCATAATTCACTCTCCTTAATCAACGGATTTCTGTCTGTTGATAGATAGCATAGCACATTTTTATCCGTTTTTCCATTGTAAAGTGTCACCTTGCGGCTGTTATCTCAAAATCTTGTGTTACTGTTCACTCCGTTCACAGTAACTTAGCCAAAATTCATTCCAGATTGCCTGCGGCAATGGAATTTTGGCTTGTATGTCTCGGGATTTTGGCATATTCATGCCAAAACACCTCGCGGGATAGTGGTATGTGAACAGTAACAATTTTGTTACTTGCACTCGTCACTCCATTCTCAGTAATGCTGCACAATTTCCTTTCATCATCTTATAATAAACCGGGATCAGAAGTGCACAGGCTCCGATCCATGCCATTGGACTGGCAATACATACAGATGTATATCCGATAATTCCGGAAAGACCTACTGTTGCAGCAATTCGCATAACCAGTTCAATCATACAGGCAGCAAAAGGTGCTTTGCCATTCTGCATGCTCTGGATGGATGTACGGTATACTGCCAGCAGTCCAAGCACAAAGTAAAAGGGAGCTACAATCGTCAGATACATATCTGAATAGTGATAGATTTCTTTTGTGGGATCTGAGAGAAACATTCTTACGATCGGATGTCTCAGCAGCAGAATTCCAATACACATGATCAGGTTAAATGCTTCTGTCTGAATCAGACAGGCACGCACACCCTGACGGATACGGTCCCATCTGCCTGCACCAAAATTCTGAGCCACATAGTTGGAAATTGCGGTCATCATTGCATTGTTTACCAGTACAGAAAGCTGATCTGCTTTCGATGCTGCGGTATATCCTGCAACTGCTGCAGTACCCAGTGAGTTTACCACTGCCTGCATGGCAAGCTGTCCGATACACATGACAGACATCTGGAATCCCATAGGAAATCCGGTCTTCAGGTGCAGGACTGCCGTGTCTTTTAAATCTGTAAAATCTTCCCTGTGCAGATGCAAAATCGGAAAATTCTTCAGTCCTACAACCAGACTCAGCACTGCGGAAAAGAACTGTGACAGAATAGTCGCCCATGCAGCACCAGCCACCCCCATATGAAACGGTACAATAAACAGAATATCAAGAAAAATATTTAATACAGATGAAAATACCAGGAAATACAATGGTGTCTTACTGTCTCCCAATGCACGGAGCATATTTGAGATCATATTATAAAAAACGGTAGCACCTGTGCCAAGCAAAACTACAAACATATAGTCATATGCTTCACCGGAAATGTCAGCAGGAATCTGCATCCAACGCAGGATCTGGTGTGAAAGCAGACAGCAGATCAGGGTCAGCACTACTGTAAAGGCAATACTCAAAAGTGCGGAAACCGCAACGCTCTTGCGCATTCCTTTTTCATCCTTTGCCCCGCATTTCTGTCCCAGACAGATACCAAATCCACCTGTGAATCCATTGATAAAACAGAATACAAAATAAATAATAATACTGGTGGAACCTACTGCTGCCAGGGAGTCTGCTCCCAGCGTTTTTCCTACGATCACAGAGTCCGCCAGTGTATAAAAAAGCTGAAACAGATTTCCCAGAATTACAGGAATCGCAAATTTCAGCAGTGACCGGAACGGATTGCCTGTAGTCAGATCCATCTCTTTTGATCTTGCCATGTTTCTTACTCCTCTCCTTGCACGATGTGCATACCAACGTTATAATTGTGACTATAACAAGCATTGTAAATGAATATATCCTGTGATAAATTGTCAGATCGTATTGATGCTCATGCTTCTGTGAGCAATTCATCACAGTGTACATATAATAAAATCGGAGAACTGTAATATGGCTATGCGTAAAATTCTTGTAGATGAAACCAACCGCGAACTTTGTGAACATGGGACTGTCGGTTTTCCCATGACCGTTAACCATGATGACCTGTGGGCATTTGAGGGAAAAAGCGTACCTATCCACTGGCACAATGACCTGGAGATCAGTCTTCCCAGAGAAGGAGAAGCTATCTATCAGGTGTATCAGAAAAGCTACACTGTAAGACCTGGAGATGTTCTTCTTCTGAACCGAAATGTCCCCCATAGCTGTCACTCACCTAATAACAGTCATGCCAGATACAGTACCTTTCTGACACGTCCGGATTTCATATACGGCGAATACGGAAGTGATGTGGAACGCAGATGTTTTCGTCCTTTTCTCCAGAATTCTTCTGTCCCCTGCATCCTTCTTACTTCCGGAAACTCATGTACCCGGACTGTGATCCAAAAACTCAATGAAACAGAAGCACTCTTTGATCAGAAGACCTTCTGTTATGAGTTGAAGATTAAGGGGCTTCTCTGTGAAATTTTCGGTATGATTCTCTGCGAACACCAGAATGATCTTGCAAAATTTATTCCGGCCAACCAGCTGGAACTGGAAAGGCTGGAACAAATGCTGGATTATCTTAATACGCATTTTGGATCTGTAATCTCTCTACAGGAACTGGCAGACCAGGTTCATCTGTCCAGAGAGGTCTGCTGCCGCCTGTTCAAAAAAATGACCGGCAAGACAATTACCGGCTATCTGGAAGAATATCGTGTCAACCAAAGTCTGCCTCTGGTTCAGAGCTGCCAATATTCTATGATCCAGATTGCAGATATGACAGGCTTCAGCAACGCCAGCCGTTTTGCCCGGGCATTCCGCCGACAATTCGGATGCAATCCCGGTGAATACAATTCTCTTAAGCTGCAAAAGTGCTAGAGCGTGTCTGAAAAAGGCTTTCTGCAAGATGTGCGTCACAATTTGTGGGATATTTTGCCCGGATGAGGGCGCCGTAGCGGGCTACGGCAACTGAATTCGGGTGAAATATCCCGCAAAGTGGGGCGTGCAGATTGCGGGAATGATTTTTCAGACACGCTCTAACCTGTATCTGTTCTTTTATATGGTTATCCTTCTGCCGCATGGATATTATATTAGAATTCCATATTAGAAACCATTCCGGAATTGATTTACATGATACAGATATTGATTTTTCAGGACCTATTATTTTCCAAAAAAGAACAGCCCCTCTGACTTATTATACGTCAATGAGACTGTTCTTTTTATTATTCGGGGGCAATCCGATATTCGTAATCGAGGCAGGGAACTTACTTGATTCGGTTAAAGTCCCAGCGTATCATTTACCAGAATCACATGGATTCTGTCTTTATGTCTGGAATATCTGGTGATCAGGAACTGACAGCAGATGGTATCCGGGGATTTGCAGTTAAAGCATTTTCCGGTTTCCTTACATGGAGTTTTGATATCAAATCTCTGCGCATTAGCTGTAGCTGCCACATTTCTGGCACGCTTCATTGCACTGTCAAGATCCGGACAGACTTTGTTTATACCTACAATAAAGATTACTTTTTTCGGGCCCTGGGCAATGCAGGATACACGGTTGGAATTGCCGTCAATATTGACAAGGACGCCATCATCTGTGACTGCATTGGCACTGGATAAAAAGAAATCTGCATCATAGGCTGCCATAAGTCCCTCACGAGGTTCAAGCTTTGCGCGGTCAATATAATTATACTCTCCTTCCTGCAGGACTTTGACCAGACCGATCTCATGTGCACTCATGCATCCGCCCATGGCGATTGTGCTTCCGTTTGGGATCAGTTCCAGGGCCTGCTTTAATGCTACTTCTTTATCTTGTGCATAATACCCGGACATATTGCGGGATTCCAGTCCCTTGATCACTGTTTTTGCCAAAAGCTCGTTTCTTTTTTTCATGTTTGCATCCATTGTTGTATCCTCCTTAATATCTGGAGCATGCAGATTGTAGAAATTATTTTCAAACACGCTCTGGTTTTAATTGTTGTCCCAATCATACCATATTTCCGGTTTCATTTCTATTTTAACCAGATAAACACTGCACTTTTTTTATTACGGTTTATTCACATTCTCCAATACCACCAGGAAACGTAGTAGATGGTCCGCTCTGTACTCTTTGTACGACACTGCCATCTCGTGCATCAATTGTGAGAAGTGGTACCCCGATGCGATCCATAGTAACGCTATCTATAACCATTTCATTACTGCCATCCGCGTAACCCGGTTCCTGGGAATTCCAGGTTCCATAGAAATCCCATACCGGAATCAGACTTCCCTCTGTACTGCTGTTACCCTCCCGCACACGCATATATCCCAGTTGAACTTTAGTTATTGTCATCTCAACACTCTGTGCATCAACAGATGGATAACGACAGAAACTTATGCCATCTACTGCCGGCAGATGGTATTCCTGTTCTGTCATAATCTGCATGGTAATCGTATTTTCAAAAATATCTTTGACTTCATCAAATGGCAGAAGAAACAATGCTTCATCTGAAGCATCTGATACCTCAATTGGATCACTGTGTTGGAAACTCTGAAGTGTTCCGCTGCAGAAAATCATTGTCAGCGATTCATTATCCCACACATCGCACTGCGCTTCATGAAAATTATCGTCTTCATCTATCCAGGGACGGGATAATTCATCATATGACAGATAAGAATTCCGTATATAATTAACAGGTACACCATCGACCATTCTTTCAAAGAAAAAAGAGGTCTTTTCCAAAGTGCAGTTTTCTTCTGTGAGTTCTTTTGATGCACTGTTAAACAGGTGCCATTCTCCAGAAACAATATCCTTTACATAATTTTCTGCGCCGTCATCAGTCATATTCTGATTTCCTGCTTTTATATAATTCTGAAATCGTTCTGCTCTTTGTTTTTTCTCATCCTGAGACATATTTTCTTCGTTCACATCATCAAACGCAGCATATTTTTCCCAAAAACTAAATGCTTCTAAATCGGGGAATGTATCTGTATACTGGTACGTCAGTCCATCCACCTCATATGTTTCTGCCAATCCATCATAATTTTGTTTCAGCAATTGCCCTTTGGCAAAAGTATCCAGTACTTTCTGTGGCTCTTCTTCAGAAATTGTCACTTTTTTTACATTTTTCAGGCATATGGCATCCACATCCGGCACTTCTATCGGGGCATCGGCTGTCAGGGTAAATTTCATAGGATTTTCCTGATCTGTTCGTTCTGCGGATCTTAAATCGGACTGGATGGTTGTCTGGTAGGTTTTCGGAGCCTGCACCTGTTCAGTGACTGTTTTCTGAACTGTTTCTTTCTCTTTGTTTTCCTCTTTCTTTGCAGCAGTCTTATCCTTTTCTTCTACAACAGCAGAATGAACGACCTTATCACATCCTGATATTGTAAAAAGATTCATACATAAAAAAACTCCCACAAATATTTTTATTTTCTTCATTTCTTTCTCCTCCTTTCGCATATGTAGCTGAGCAGATAAAATATTTTCTTTGCTGCTTAATTTGGTCAGTCAGATAAAATTATCCGCATTCTTTACATTCCTGATTCAGTCAAGCGGATAAAATCATCTGCTTCGCAGTTTAGTTAAAAAAGGTACCCTCTTCTTATAAGAAAAGAGTACCATACTGTACTTCTAATGTATTCATCAAGATGTAAACAAGTTGTAAATTTCATCTGTTTAATATTGTCCATGTAATAACGAGTGAATACGTCTGGATCGGTCAGTTATTCATAATTGAAGCAGAATATTTGTTTGATCAGGTTAAATCCTTATCTTTTTTTATCAAATATTACTCTTACTTTCGTTCCTGTTCCAAGCTGGCTTGTGATGTCCAGTCTGCCTCCATGAACTTCTGCGATTTTTACACATAACGCAAGTCCAAGTCCTGCCCCGCCCTCCTGGCGGCTTCTGGATTTGTCTACCATGTAAAAAGCTTCCGTAATTTTTCCCAGTTCTTCCTGTGGGATTCCCCGACCGTTGTCTGCAACTTCCAGAATTTGCCTACCCGATTCTTTATATGCTTTTACGGTAATACGACCTCCTGCTTCTGTAGCACGGAGAGCGTTATCTATCAAATTTACAAGAAGACTTTCCATTAATTCATCATCCATTTTCATAGAAAAATCTTCGTATTCTGTCTGTAATTGTATCTGTCTCTGCGCTGCCTGTTCTGCCTCTAGCTGAACTACATGTTCCAGCAGTTCTCCTATAGAGTGTGACTCCATTTTTATTGAATCATTCTGATGGAGCCCCAGCATCTGGAGCATTTTTCCGGAAAGTTTTTCAAGTCTTTTTCCCTCACGGCTGATATGTTCCAAGGCACGGTCTTTTTGTTCATCGTTTAGTTTTACATGCCGCAGAGTGTCTGAATATCCAATAATAGAAGTAAGAGGTGTTTTCATTTCATGGGCAAGTGCTCCCATAAGCATTTCCTGTTTTCCGGCTACTTCCTGCAGTTTTTCCATTTGCTGTACGGTCCGCTTCATCATTAGATAGATAAACAGACCAGCAATGCAAAATACTGCCAGATAGATTCCCAGGAACCAGGCTGCCGTCTGTCTCAGTTCCGTAAACATAGAAGTAACATCACGGACTGAAAGTATTTCGTAACCCTCTGGATTTGTAAGCAGCGCATGCTGTAAAAGTAAGTATTTGTGATTCAGTTTCTGGATTTTGTACTCATAGGAATCCGTTTTGTTGTTTAAACCGAGATTATCCATGCTGACAATCTCATAATCTGTGCGGTTTACTACGGCTTCTTTACTTTCGGAATTAATGAGGAGCATTTTCTCACCGCAGCATCTCAGAAACTGGAATTCCAGATAAGATTTTTTTCCTGTTTCTGACATCTGCTCATATTTACTGTTGTCCCAGAATTGTTCCAGGAGATTTTTTCCATTTGCAAGCTGTCGTCCATAGGTTTCAGCAGCATTATTCAGGCTTCTTTTTCCTGTGACATACAGGCTCAGGACACCGACCGGTATCAGAGAGCACAAAAGTGTTATCAGCATAAGTGCTACTGTCCGTTTCCACAACTTCATAGCGGTTAGTCCTCCAGTCGATAGCCAAGTTTTGGGATTGTTTTTATTTCATCGTACAACTCCAGTTTCTTGCGGAGCTGGCCGATATGCACGTCTACAGTTCTGCTCTCTCCCAGATATTCTTCGCCCCAGACACGTTTTAATAGTTCTTCTCTTCCAAGTGCGATGTTTTTGTTCTGTAAGAGCAGGATAAAGAGATCGTATTCCAGTGGTTTCAGGTTTACGGGAATCCCATCTTTCAGAATCTGATGGCTCTGGAGATCTGCCTGAATATTTTTGATTGTGAGAATTCTCTTTGCACGGCCGGTTCTTTCAAGAATTTTTTCAATCCGTACAAGAAGTTCCAACATTTCGAAAGGCTTTACCATATAATCTTCTGCACCGAGTTTCAGGCCTTTTACTTTGGATGCTACGTCATCTTTTGCAGTAAGGTAGATCACCGGGAGATTCTTTGCGCGGAAATCTTCCATCAGAGCAAAGCCATCTTTGCCGGGAAGCATAATATCGACGACTGCAAGGTCTGCATCTTCGTTCCATAGCAATAAACGCTGGGCTTCTATTCCGTCGTAAGCAGCTACTGTTTCGTATCCGGCTATGGTCAGATTCATACATAGTAATTCAGAAATCGCTCTGTCATCTTCGATTACCAGGATTTTGTTTTTCATTTGGAGATTACCTCGAATAATTACTATAAGCCACTACATTCATGTTTTAAGTGAATGCGAATGATTTTGTCCGCTCATACCATGAATATAATGGCTTAACTTTGTTTCATTTTTTTATATAAACAGTATAAGGATTATGCTATTTTTTCTTCAACATTTTCCAAACTGTACAGCATATCCGGATCAATATCCAGACATTTACTGCAATCCCTGTCCCCGGATACATCCCATGCTAGAGTATCATTTAAAATAGTACATGCGTTCATAAAAAAATCTATATTTTTTAATGGAGCAAATACTTTTTTATCTAACAATGGCTTTGCATCGTAACATACTATTTTTCCATCTTCAAAATATACATATACTGTATAATCTTCATATGGAATTACCTGAACAATATCATATAACATACTAGATGCCTCCTCAATTATACTAATGGGTTAATTCTATTAAGTGGAAGACCATCTTTAGAAAGCTCCCAGTTCTGCATCAATTCGTCCTGATGAATTACACACCATGCAAGAATCAGTTTCAGTTGTCTGGATGGTAATGCTCCTTTTATTACTCTTGCTTTGTCTATATCAATCACTGCTTTATTCCCATTATACTCAGCATGAAAATGTGGTGGATTATGGTCTTCATAATACATTGTAATTCGTATTCCGTAAAATAATGAAATTTCCGGCATTTCGCATTCCTCCTTTATATAAACCATTATACCAATTACACATGATTTTGAACATCATATATTTTTATATTTTGTAACTATCTGCATTCCTATCTTATCTGTAGTGTAAATCTATCTCCTATTGGTACTCCGGCGTCTGTGGGGTTTTCACCATCGTCATATACGTAGCCTGCAAATTCTTCGTAGACATCATCTGAGGAATCTTTATCAGTTTTTTCTTCGAATACCTGATGGGCTGTATCATTTTTTACTTCATATAATTGTAATGTGATTGATTTTGCTTCCGGGGAGATTTCTTTGTAGCCGGTGAATTCAGGGTCTATGGTTTGTTGGAATACAGTTTCCTCACCATTTCTTCCGGTTTCCTGATAGCAGATTTTGTTTCCCTGATCGTCTGTTCCGATCAGATAATAGTCACTGTCAATATACACTGTTCCATGATATGTTCCGTAAATTGTACTTTCGAATGGATTCCATCTGAATTCTGTGAGATTCAGAATGTTGGAATCAAATTTAATGTTCTGATCCAGATTTATGTCTACGGTGTTTTTCTCCAGTTCTTCTTTTGATGTTGTGAGTTTGAATGCATAAGGTTCTGTATCGGCCTGTATTTTCTGAATGTTTTCCCATGTTTCGGCATCGGCCATTGCAATCGGCCATACTTTAAACTCTATGTTTACAGTTCCCTCTGTGTTGATTTCTTCTCCGATTGTGAAGTCTTCTACTGTTATTGAATTTTCTGACAGATCATTGTTATTGACTGTTCTTTGGCCCAGGCCCTGCTGGATTTCCTGACCGTTAATTCGTACTTCTGTAAATAAGATTTTGTCCTCTATTGTATCCTGTGTATCTGAGTCTGTATTCTGGGCGATCAGGTCTTTTTGTTCTTTTCCAATGTGATTCTTGTTGTTTAAATCTTCGCTGTCTGAATATGCGATCCATAGATTCTTGCTGTCCATTACAATCTCATTCAATGTTATGGTGATTCCATCTCTTGAAATGCTTTTTCCCACAACATTTGTATAAAAATCAGTGTCACCATTCTCGATTCCCAGTGCCTGTCCGATCCAGGAGGTTACTCTCTGTAATGCCGCTTTGACCTCTTCCTGATACCTTAATGTGCCTCCAACCATAATAAGCAATATAACCCCGGCGGCTACTGTTTTCCAACTCCTTTGTATATGGAAAAAACGATGCTGTTTTTTCCATGGTCTGGAAGCTTCGTAAATATATTTATCATCCAGATCACCAATCAGTTCTAATGTCTTAAATCCTTTTTCCATATAAATGTTTCACCCTTTCCCATAGTTTCTTTCTGCTTCGATAGAGGCTGGATTTGATTCTGCTTTCTGAAATTCCATGCCGGGCTGAAATTTCACTGATGCTGTCCATATACCAGTAGCGTCGTATGAAAATGTCACGGTCACCTTTTTTCAGGGATTCCAGAAATTTTTCAAGAATTTCCAGAATCTCTTTTCTCTGGATTTCATCATTCAAAGAATATGCTGTTACATCCTCTATCTCTTCCAGTTCTTTGCATAATTCTAATATGTGCTCTGTTGACCGTTTTGCAGCTTTTTTCCTGCGAAAACAGTCAATTGCCAGGTTTCGGGTTATTTTTCCAAGAAAAGCAGACAGAATTGCCGGTTTTCTGGGTGGTATGGAACTCCATGCAGCCAACCATGTATCATTGACACATTCATCGGAGTCTTCCTTATCATACAGAATATTCCAGGCAATGCTGAAGCAGTACCTGCTATACTTTTCTTCGGTCGCCTGTATGGCTTTTTCTGATCTGTCAAAATACAGATTGATAATTACTGCATCTTCCACTTTTTTCACCTCACGTTTCTTTTATTTTGCCTTCATAAAATAAGACGGATTTTAGATGGTAAAGTTGCAGTTTTAATAAAAATAATTTTCTTTTTTCAGAGTAAACAATACACTGTCGAAAAGTCAACCTGTCTTTTCACAATTTCGACTAGAGAAATGAAGTATATTCTGATAAAATGAGCATATAAAGGAGGATAAGCGAAAATCCTTACAAATGATAAAAGCCAAAAGAACAGCCGAAAACATTTTCAAAGCACAAATGAGGACTATACTTAACGAATAAGGGAGTACCTTATGGCAAACGCTAAACACGAAGATGCTGTTATGAAAATGGGCTTCGACTATTTTCGGAATACGATTCTTAAGACTCTGGGAATTGATTACCAATATGAAGAAATCGGACCAACAGAGTTGGTGGAACTGACTATTCAGTCTTTGTATATGGACTTTACCTTTCTGACTACGGGTGGGTTCTATATACATACAGAGTTTCAGACTACGGATAAAAAAGAAGCGGATTTGCGAAGATTCCATGCATATGATGCAGTATATTCCAACAAGACAGGGAAGAAAGTTATTACTTACGTCATTTATTCCGGAGGGATTACAAATGTGAAATCTGAACTGGACTGTGGGTTATATACTTACAGAGTGCAACCGATTTATCTGAAAGACAAAAATGCAGATGAAGTATTCCGGAAATTAAAGCAGAAGCAGGATAACGGTGAAGCTTTTACTGAAGATGATTACGCAGCTCTTTCCCTGACACCATTGATGTCCGGAAAAATGAGCCGCAAGGATATGTTTAAAGAAGCTATTCGTCTGGCAAAACCCAATATTGAGCTGAGTGCTGAAAAGACAACTGCGATGTTGTATACATTGGCTGACAAATTCTTAGATAGGGCAGAGTTAGACGAAATTAAGGAGGTAATCAGAATGACCAGACTTGGACAGATGTTAATGGATGAGGGCATGGAAAAGGGTATCGAACTCAACCAAACCGACTCTATCAAAAAACTTATGAAAAATATGAACCTGACTATTGACCAGGCAATGAACGCTTTGGAAGTTCCAGAAGATAAACGTGAAAAATACCGCAAGACAATTACTCCTGACAATTGATTGATAAAAAATCCCGTTGCATTGTCTCATTTCAAGTCAATGCGGCGGGATTTTTATCATTTTAAATATCACTGAAAGTAACGAGAACGCAATACGCAGTTATTCAGATGCCGTGGATAGATATTTTTATATCTGTATGTACTCAGTACAATCCCCATCAGTCCATAGGAAACTATAATGCAGCTTCCTCCTGCTGATAAAAAGGGAAGAAATGTTACTGATTGTGGAAATATGCCCAGATTTTCCAGGATATTTATAAAAAAGTTTATAAGGAATACAATTCCACATCCACATCCCATCATCATGCCAAGCTGATTCTTCTGTCTCATGGCAGTATTAAAAACTGCGAAAATCAAAACTGCCAGAACACAGCATAAAAGTATGGCTGCAATTGTTCCATATACAGATGACAGATAAGTCAGAATATAATCTGCATTAAAGGCCGGCAGATTTCCCATTACATCTGATCCACTTTTCCCTATCCATTTATTCTGCTGCCAGAATGAATGCAGCATTTCGGTGAAATAATCCTCTTCTCCACCACCTGAAAAAACAGCCTGTAAACGTGCAATCTGATATTCTGTCAGGCTGCTGCTCAGATACCTGATCAGAAAAGCAGCCACAGGCATAGCCAGAAAACCAGCCCAGATTCCGCACATGGCCCTCTTTTTTCTCACAGTGAACCAGTTCTTTTGAATTGCGATTGTCAGCATAACCAGCATAGATGCCAGCATCATACAAGCCGTCATAAACGCCGGCATGGCATAGACCAATATAACCGGTGCAATCATCCATATGATTGCTCTCATCAAGCCCTTATATCCCCATCCATGATATTTATACAAAATTGCTCCATATATGGGAACATAAAACATCATCAGAGTCTGCATGGATATTCCTCTTCCACCTGGCAGTACAATGAAGTATCTCGCTCCATTCAACTGATAGCCACCCAACAAGGTAACCAGGCAGGCAGACAGTAAAACGACGGCAATTATTTTCGAAAATCTTGCCAGTACAGTGTAATCCAGAAGATATAAAATCATCATAACTGCAAGTCCGATCACAACATGGAACACATATCTGTCCGAACCGGCCGCAGCGTTCTCACTGATTTTTCCGGCAATCCCTGCATGTATCAAAACGCCTGCAATGCTGATAAGAATGATTATCCCCAGAAGTTTCCATGCAATCTGAGGTCTGTGGACACTGTCAAGAGAGATTCCTGTTTCCACAGGATCTCCCATATCCCGGACAGCTTCCCTCTCTGCCTGTTCACGATCCATGCCTGCATGCATATTTGCCTCAATCTGATCTTCTATATGATCCTGAAATTCCTGTTTTACATAAGGCCGCGCTTTTTTACAGCGAATCTGTTCCAGTAATGTTTTCAGATATTCGTCCATAGATCACACCTCCATTACAAGCACGCTGGTCACTGCTGCAGAATACTCTTTCCATTCTTCTACTTTCTTTTCCAGAAATCCCCTTCCCTGTCTGGTCAGGCTGTAATACTTTCTGGTCTTTCCGGCTGCCTCCTGTTCGTATACTGTCAGAAATCCTTTATCCTCCAGACTGTGCAGTAACGGATACAGAGTTCCTGCCTTCAACTCAAACACGTTCTGAGATTTCTGCCGCAATGTATCAATCATCTCATATCCATACATGTCCTTTTCTGACAGCAATTTCAGTATAAGCATTGTCATACTCCCGGAAACCAGCGATTTTTCAATAGCCATAGTATTCACCTCCTGTTGTATAGGTTATCTATATATCGGTTATCTATATAATATAGAAACCTGCATGCTATGTCAACTGTTTCCGGGATAATTTTGATTTAAATTTCTCTACTGGTAGCTACATACTTTTTTTCAGACAGAAAAACCTATGTGAGAGAATATAATGGTATCGTAATTTAAAACACTCCAAAGTTACTATCCTTCTCTGCTAATAATTTTTTCCAGGGTTCATACTCTCTCATATAATCAAAGTCTTCCTCGTTTCTGAAACCTTCCAGCAATTGCTTTGCCAGCTGAAAAGTGCCCTTCACATTTTTCTCGGCAGTTACAATATTCAGCATTGGTACACATTCATTATAACTTCCCATTTCAAAAACATTGGCTAATGTACACACTTTTTCTGCAAGAAATCTTGCATATCCGAGATCATTTTCTTCAACAAACTCCTTTTCAGTTACTACCAATTTCTATTTTGCTTTTGGATACTCAGTACAAAGCAGGCGGTAAGGTTTTTCATCTTCTTCAATTTCTGGAAAACGTCCAATTGGCTCATAGAACCGATTGTCATTTTCATCATCATTGCACATAGATACTTCTCCTAAAAGAACATCTCCACTTCCTTCTTCCACATGAAAATCATGATACATATATGGGTATATGGTAATGCTTTCTCCTGGAGTCAACTTTATCTGAGTTCCAGCTGGAACTGTATATTCATGTCCGTCACAGTTAACAGTTACATCCGTGTCAGCAAACTTTCCATCTTCTGTGGAATTATACACAGTAATCAATACATTTCCACCTCCACGGTTGATAATATCTTCCATTTTATTCCAATGAAAATGCATAGGCGCCATTTGTCCCTCTTTTACAACTAGCAATTTTTCTGCATACGTCTTTGTATATTTGTCCATTTTCAGATTACCATTACGGATAGTAATTAATGAAAACCCAATCTCATCAAATTTTCCCAATCCATAATCTGTAATATCCCAACCTAACATATTATCACGGATTTCATCATATTCAGAGCCTTTATTATTCCATTCTTCTGGAGTCCACTTGCAAAAAGGTGGAATTTCGAATCCATGCTCCTGAATCAGTTCTTCCATGTGTCTAATTTCTGAATTAATTTTTGATCTTTTCATTTTTATGTCTCCTTTTATCTTGTTTGTATTGAGTAACTAATTGTAATGCTTCTTCTTTTACTTTTTTTATTTCTTTTCCTTCAAGAAAGCTGAGCCTCAACTCTATATTTTCTGTTTCAAAAGGATTCAACATATGTAAATCCCCTTTTTCCAAATGATATGTCTTTCCAAGCACACTGGAATTAGCAGGCTCTAAACCTATTACATAATCACCAGAAGCTACTGATTTCCACTGCATAAAATATGGTAGATATTTCTGATTAAATTGTATTTTTATTCCTATTCCCAACCTCTCATTGATGACTGCCGCAAAAGTATTTCCCTCTTTATCTGCTGAAAGCTCATGTATAAAAACACATTCCGGCTCATTATCGGCAGGTTTCTCCATTTTACTCCAAAGGCCGATTTGTTTTTCTGCTACATCATCACGGGGGATTACTTCTTTTGTCGGAAGAATAATCTCACAGTCTTCGTTCAAAAAAGGATATCCCACATTAAAATGATAAAGAAGCATCATTGTTTCTTCCCGAAAACTTTCATTTGTAATACAATCTTTTATTACAATTTCCGGTACTCCAAAAGTCGTTTCAATACTACGGCGTAAAATCATATTCTCACCAAATAATTCTGCTTCTCTCATTTCACCACTAATGTTTATTATATATTGAGGCTCATCACCGTCTGTCCAATATGTATCTGCGCCAACATGTTCAGCCGGTGTTGTCCGCATTCTTCCATGCATTGGATATTCTTTCCCATCTACCAAACACGGTGCACAAATATTTTCCAGACCACAGGTGAATAACATTCCTCCCATGATACTGCGCTGTGCCTCTGCACCATGAGTATCATAATGATTTCTTCCTGTGAGCCCAGGTTTAGATAAAAAACTAATATTATATCCTTTCCAATTAACTTCTGCTATATCCAGGCACTTATCAATCATAACGGAAAATGATAATCGGTCATTTTTCACTTCATATGCCTGAAGCCCTTCTGCACGACCTTCTTTATATACAACTGGTCTTACCGACATAAGCTGCTGAGCACTTCCTACATAACTCATTAATTCTTTTCTAACCATAAACATATCCTCATATAAATTATGTCACCGTATCTGGTAAACACTTCTAACACGAATTCCCGTTGAATTACCTCTCAAAATTTTCACCGTTCTACTATTGCTATTCAGATCAAAATAATTGTCAGAAAGAACCAGATCCTGATTTTCATTTTGGATTTCAACACTCTTTGCATAGGCATTAGCAGTAACCGTAATTTCATCATTGTTTATTGAAAAACTCAGTTTTGGATCTTCATATCGGAAGTACTTTGGATATGAAAAAATTGTAGTTCCCTCCGAAATCTTTTCCCCTGCTTCCCATGCTTCGTAGCTGACATACTCACAGAAAACATTTATTTCCGGAAGTTTTACTTTCTCCAGCCACTGACCAGACATAGGAGAAACCACAACTATATTCTCCTCTTCCCGTAAAATCTGTGCTTTTGCATTTCTGATCTGCCATTTTACCAGTATCTTTCTAGTCTCCATAGTCTCATTAGCCACATGTAAACGGATAGATTTCGGGAAAACAAAATGCTGTCGATTCATATTTGCTTCTGCAGTCATCCAACTTTCTTCCTCGCAGGAGATCATCACAGGGGCAAAAAATCGTTTCGCATAATAATGAAGCGCCTTCCATCGCCCACAGTAATCAATGGATGACCACGAAATCACCGGCCAACAGTCATTGATCTGCCAGTATACGGCACCCATGCACCTTCCCCGGTTTCTGCGAAAGTGTTCCACACCGTAACGGATGGCATCGGCCTGAAGAAGCTGGGAAGCATAAAGAACTGTCTCAAAGTCTCCCGGATATCTGTACATCTGTTGCATATAGTTCATGATTTTTCCATTGGCGCCGTAATTTCTCTGGTGTTTTTCCATCACATAACTGAAAATATTCCAGTCTGCCGGATCATCTGTAAATGTATCAATTGTCTTTTTACAGGGAAATGATTGGAATCCAAATTCTGATAAATACCGGAAAAAGAATTTCCTGTATTCGGGAAATGGTCTGTTTCCATGCCATACCTTCCAGTAGTGAACATCACCCCTTGCCGGATCATTTGGTTCATCAAAAGAGCCTCCTGAGGATGGGCTTGCAGGCCAGTAAAAGGTCTGATGATCATGATCTTTCAGGATTTCGGGGATAATACGTTCATACATCAGAAGATAATCTCTCACTTCTGTATGCTTCGTTACCCAACACCGTTCATCTACAAACATCTCCATCTCATTATTGCCACACCACAATGCCAGTGACGGATGATGGCGAAGACGTTTTATATTGTCAATAAATTCCTGGCGGATATTTGTTTCAAAAGCTTCCGTCAGTTCATACACGGAGCAAGCAAACATAAAATCCTGCCATACCGCCAGTCCCAGTTCATCACAAATGTCATAAAACCACTCATCCGGATAAAAGCCACCTCCCCATACACGTATCACATTGAAATTTGCTCTCTTGCAGTCCAGAAGAAGCTGTCTAGTCTTTTCTTCACTTCTTCTCCCTAGAAGATGTTCTTCAGGGATGTAATCTCCTCCCATGGCAAAAAAAGCAACACCATTTATCTCATGTGCAAAGCTTTCTCCCCACTCATCTTTTTCTCTTCTTACTGTCATGGAACGCAGACCAATTCTCCGTTTCCAGGTATCAACAGTTTTTTCTTCCAGCATAAGCACGGCTTCTACCTCATAAAGAGGCTGTTCTCCCAGACCATTAACCCACCAGAGCAAAGGATGATCAATGACAATCCGTCCATCTCCGTCTGCGTCCAACTCTGTTTCCATAATCTCTCCGCAAGGTGATTTCAGAGTAACCAAAGTGCGGTAATTTCCCGGTTGTGTAAGTACATATTCGCCTTTAAACTCCAACGTACATCTGCCCTCTTCGTGGTTCTGGCAAATATAAACACTTTCTATTCTTCCTCCTGTTTCTTTACACAACCATACTGGGCGAAAAATACCAGCATCCGGAAGATGTGCACCCCAATCCCAGCCAAACATATAATGAGCTTTTCTAAGATGCATGAATCCTTCAAAGGTATCATCATTCCCAATATTTCCATACTTTTTATATGCTTCGGCGATATATTTCAAAGGAGACCGAAATATGATTCGCAGTTGATTTTCACCTTTACGAAGTATAGATTTGACATCATATTTCCAGATACGGTGCATATTCTCGGCATGTCCTACATAACCATCATTAAGATAGATATCTGCAACCGTATCCAGTCCTTCAAATTCCAGATATATGTCTGTATACCCGTCTGTTCCGTAGTTCATAAACGTGCATTCATATTCATATTCTTCTTCCATCAGTGCACAGACAGAATCCTCATTATCCTTCCAATAAGGATCCTGAATCTGATGATTTCTCAATAAATCGGTATATACACTTCCCGGTACAACAGCATTTTGCCACTCTGAAGAAATTCTACCATTATTCAGGCACCTCATTCTCCAGTTTTCATTTAATTTTATTTTCTCCATAATCATCTCCTGTTGTGTCATTGCTTACCCACACCGCTTCATGTCCAGCCAGAATACCATTTCCATTCTGTACCGCATGAAATGAATACTGATATTTCTCAATCTTGTATTTCTCGGGCAGTACATAAGGAATAGAACGATGGTTCACAACTACCATACCATTTTCAAATACACCTGTCTCAATACCCCGTTCACAAATACCGCTTACCGGAGTCATATAATGATACAGTATGTCCTTCACCAGAGTAGTGCCAGACTGAATAATAGGATACATTTCTTTGTTTCCCTGTTCATACGGAACATGTGGTATATTTTTTGCAGCATAAGAAGCACCGATCTGAATACCGAAAGAATACACTGCACCCATACCCGGCCTGTATTTTGTGTTCATTTTCTGAGCCAGCTCCAATTTCTCATATTTTGCAACACAACATCCCCCATGATCTACATAGGAAGCAATTTCTTTTCCGTCCTGATACCGACAGAATGCTTCTCCCTGTGCAATAATCGTCTTACCATAATGGTATGGCTTCTTCTCACATTCCTCTCCCTGAATTCCAAAACAATTCTCCGCCAAAAGATCTCTGGGACCATGAAGCAGCACACCTCCTTTACATACCCATGAACGGATTTCTTTCTCCATAGCTGCATGATCAACAGCGAAATAACAGTCATTAGACGGAACAATCAGTACTTTGTATTCTGCAAGCGTTCCTTTCTCTATCTCATGGTTACTGATTACATCTACCTGATACCCTAAATCACAGCATAACTTATACCAGCCAAGCAAATCCAAACGTCTAATTTTATTATTCCCCACCTCATATGGCTCCAAATGTGCCATTTCTGATGGAAATAAAATGGCAATCTCCTTCTTTTTTTCACCTTTGCGCAAACAGATTACCTGAGAAAACCATTCATTTGCCATTCTGAGAGAATCCAGGAAATGTGTATCCATGCGGTTCATCACGCCGCCATCATCCAGCCCATTCATTCCATAACAGGTATACCCATCTATTCCGCACGCAGTCATTGATCCGATAATCTCTGACGGTGAAAGAAGCGCATACAGATCATTGTAAATATATCTGCCCCAATAAATACCGCCTATGAAAGGCTTGCCCTGATTCATCACCCGCATCATACTGTGCTGACAGGATACAACATAACTGTCCGGGTATCCATCAGGAGTTACCGGAACCGTAATAAAATGACACGAATCCACATAAGGTGCCAACGCATAGATATCAATCCCCCGCATTGCCGTATCCCAAAGATCACTGAATTCATTATCAATATCCTGCTGTGTTCTTCCATAAATATTAAGAAAATATCCCCACTGACTCATATCCGGGCACAGTAAAAGTTCAGGATTATTTTCCTTCAGCATCGGGCCTATTTTTTCAAAATAAAGAGTAAGTTCATGTATTTTCCACAGAGCATTATCTCTCCACACCCAAAACTTTGGCGAACGTTTCTTTACATCCTCTTCTGTATAAAAAGAATCAGATCCAAATCTTACGCTATACCAGTACTCCTTCGGGGTAAGATCATCAAATTTCTCCAGTTCTGTCTCATAATTATGGTTCAAACTCTTAATATCTCCTTTATACAACTCTCGAAGATAATCAAGATATCGTTTTTGTCCCTCCTTATCGAAGCTTGGAGCCACAACCGGATCCCACATACTGCATACAGGAATAACTTCTTTTGCTCCATTATTCATATCCTGACGATCTTTACCCTGATCAATTTCTCCTGTAAGACAGCGTTCACACCCTTGTCCATATTGCTTCATAATACGGTCAACATGTTCTTTCATAGAAATCTGTGCTTTTTTAGACCAGTACTTGTACCATCTCCCCGGTCTGCCATCAAGATAAACCGTTTCCTCGCCAAAAATCGGAGGACTGAAACGAATATGCGGATACAGATTATCCCCATTTAAATACAACAGAAGAAAATTATAAGCAAGCCCATGTCTGTGTGCAGACCCTCCCATATATTCCTGCATTTTTACATATTGACTCAATGCTCCTGTCTCGAATCTTTCTTTGAAATCCTCCCAGGCTTTCGTATCAAACATCACGCTGTTAAATCCAAGATCTCGGATTAATCCCATAGTTTTATCTACAAATTCTTCATTATCAAAGGCAGGACTGTAAAAGTTACCAAATATTACATTCATATATGGTCTGTTATCTGTTTTACTTATCAGCTGCATGAATTGTGTCTCCTTTGCCCAGAAAAAATATAAATCTCTGGAAATTACTTCTGTTTCGCCGCCAGGAATTCGTCAACCTGTTTCTGTGCGGCGTCCATAACTTCCTGCCATCCTGCCTGCATCAGTTCTTCTTTAATCTGAGGAACAACCTCTGCCGGATCCTTCACTCCAGTCATAACCTCACTGCGGTAACGAAGCCAGATCTCACGGCAATTTGCAAGCTGGTCATTTACTTCTGTTGTATCAAAGGTAAATCCAAGCATTACGGAGGATACGGCCTGTTCATTCAGTGCCCTAATCTCACCCCACTGATCATTTGTATCTGTCTCGATCGGGGTAACGGTAAAGAATGTACCCTGTGTATAACCAGCCATAGACCAGTCCTCATTATTCTTATGAACTTTCTGAGTTCCGTCAACATCTACATACTCAAAGTTTACACCCTCCTCCCCATAATAGAACATATCACGAAGAGTAGTATCTGTATTAACCAGATTCAAAAGCTGTAAGCATTTTTCCGGATATTTACTGTTTGCGGAAATCATATTCAGAGAACCGCGAACTGTTTCATTAGACAGAATAGTATCTCCAACCTTTGCAACTACAACATCTTTGCCCATCTGCGGTCCCCAGGAGGTAACACCTGCTGATTCCCATCCCTGAGCGATACGCCACATATTATAGACACGTCCTTCTGTCAGAGTTGCTGCATCAGGATTAATGATTCCTTTTTGATTCCAGTCATAGAAGGTCTCAAGTGCAGCATAGATATCGGGTTCTTCCAGAGTGAAACATACTCTTCCTTCCTGATCGTCATATCTTACACCAAGGATTTGTGTTCCACCGCCAAGCTGATCATACACATCAAAGATAGAATATACACCGTCATTTTTAATATATACCGGGTAGTCATTTTTCTCTTTCTTCAGCATTTCAAAAACTGGTGTCAGATTTTCAAGATCAGTCAAATTTTTATAATCAATATCATATTCTTCTACCAATTCTTTATCCCATATAGCATAGTTGGAGATAGAACTGTCCTTATAAGAAGGTACACCGTAAATTTTTCCACCTACCTGAACTGCTTCCCAATACTTCTCTGGCATTAATTCATTAAATTCTTTCATGTTCTCATCAATCAGATCTGTGATGTCTGCATATGCGCCCAGCTTGATATCTGCTATGTAATTATTTCCAGTGCCAAAGATGATATCATAAGGCTCATTGGTACTGATTGTAATATTTCTGCGGTTATCCCAGTCACCCCACGGAATAACTTCCATCTCCAGATTCACACCAATTTTTTCACCGATGTAATCGTTCACCTTTCCAATCCACGAATCATAATTGGACGGCATTCCATTTCCAATTGTCACCCATTTCAAAGTAACCACTTCCTCGCCTTTATCATTGGAAGCGTTTTCTTTACTTTCACTTCCACCGCAGCCTGTCAGCATACCTGCGGTCATAACTGCTGCAAGACCCAATGCTATTATTTTTCTTGTTTTCATAGTTTTCTCCTTTTTTCAATATTTTTTTATTCTTTCACACCACCGATTGTCAGACCGGAAATAAAATATTTCTGGAAAAACGGATAGGTACAAGCAATTGGAACAATGATTATAATTGCAATCGCCATTCGTACAGACTCTGTCGGCATACCCATTTTGTACTGCTGAAGGGATAATCCTCCATACGGATTATTTGCAATATATTCAATATTTTTCTGAATATTATTCAGCAAAGACTGAAGTGTCTGAAGGTTCTTATCCTGAATATACAAAGATGCCTGAAACCAGTCATTCCAATATCCAAATGCAGCAAACATTCCAATTGTAGCCATAACCGGTTTGGATATCGGAAGTACAATATTGGACCATATCCTGAATTGTCCTGCCCCATCAATCTTAGCAGCTTCAATCAATGCATCCGGTACAGTTATCCTGAAAAATGTTCTGCATATCGTAACACTGAAAGATGAACATGCCAGTGGCAGAATCAATGCCCATATGGTATTTCTCAGATTCAGAATATTATTAACTACTACATAGGAAGCAAGCATACCACCGTTAAATACCATAGGTATAAAGATAATCCATGTATAAAGCTTTTTTAATTTAAAATTTCTTCTGGATGCCACATATCCCATAGAAGTGGTCAGTATAATTGTAATAACTGTACCAACTACCGTTACCAGCACGGACATACAGAATGCCCTGAGAATCGTGCCACGTTCATTCCAAAGAAACATATAAGCCGCATTGGATAGCTGCTGCGGAATAATCTGATAGGTCCCGCTACGAAGTGCTTCCTCACTTGTAATTGAAATGGAGAAGACAAACAGCAATGGGAATATACACATCAATCCCAATAATAAAAAAATGATATTAAATAAAACATTTGTTGAAGTCTTAATCTGATTAAGGGAAGACTGTTCTTTTACCTTTTTACTCACTTTTGCTCACTCCTTTCTTAAATAATTCTGTTTTCATTATCAAGCTTACTCACCACCCAATTGGCAAGCAGAATCATTCCGCAGCTGCAGATTGCCTGAAAAAAGGATGCTGCTGCTGTCTGCCCGATAGGTGCTGTAGACTGAATTGCGTTGTACACATATGTATCAAATGTAGACACTGTAGTATACAGTGACTGAGGTATTCCTCCTGTCACCTGATAGAAAAGGCCAAAATCCGAATTAAAAATCTTTCCACAGTCAAGAATCAGCATCATAATAAATACAGGCTTAATTCCTGGAAGTGTAATATGCCTCATCTGCTGCTTTTTCGTGGCTCCATCCATAACGGCCGCCTCATAAAGAGAAGGATCAATACCTGTAATACTTGCCAGATACATTACCATTCCATATCCCATACCTTTCCAGGTGTTCAGAATAACCAGGATAAATGGCCAGTATTTTTTCTCTTGATACCACATAACAGGATTGCCACCCAATGCAGTAATGATACCATTCAAATATCCCTTTTCCGGTGTCAGAAGAGCATATACAAAATAACTAACTACTACCCAAGACATAAAATAGGGCAGGAACATCATAGTCTGATAAACCTTAGATCCTCTTTTGTTTCGCATATTGCTTAGCATCAATGCACCACCCACTGCAACTGTAGCACTGATGATAATAAACGCTATGTTGTAAAGAATGGTATTACGCAGCAGCATAAAAAAAGAATTAGATGTAAAGAAATACTTAAAGTTCTTAAATCCTGCCCAGTCACTGGCAAACAGATTATACAGAAATGCATGTCCTCCCGGTGCCAGTTTATATTCTTTAAATGCAATCACGACACCAAACATCGGAAGATAGGAAAAAATCAAGTACCAAAGTAATGTTGGAAGAGACAGCAGTGTTAACTCTGTATCATCTTTCGTCCACCTTTTTCTGCGTACTTTCGCCATTAATCCCGGTGATTTCTTTGTTTCCATGTTTCAAAACCTCCCTTTTTATAAAATACATTTTTTTACATATCCGTCATTCTCATCATCAAAAGCCGGTGAAATATGTATAAATATCATCCAATCTATCTTCCCTCCTTCCACACATCTACCTGTCTCTGCATCTCATCAATAACTTTTTGGACTCCAGCGTCATCGAGTTTTTCCAGCAGCTTCGGGAGATATTCATCCGGATCCACACTCCCTGTATAAAGAGCTTTTCCAAATTCATCCAATATATATCGGAATCCAGCCACCTGACTGCTTACCGGTTCCAGATTAAAGTCAAATCCGAAAGAAGAGGCTTCCTCTGATGCATCATTAAATTCTTTAAAAGTTGCCCACTTATCAATCGGTTCATTCTCCAGAACATAAGTATTAAACAAACCGCCCTGTACCCAATAATGTACTGAATAATTTCTAAATTTATCTTTTATCAGTTTTACCTTTGTGTCATAAATATAAGGTTTTCCTTCAACTTTTTTTGCTTCTTCATCTGAAACTTCTACCTTTTCCCAATGTATGCCTTCAATACCATAATTTAAAAGATTTCTCAAATAGACATCTGTATTAATCAGATTTAACAACTCAACCGCCTTGTCAGGATGTTCACTTTGTGCATTGACTGCGGTCAATGCGCCACGAGCCGATATATTAGTAATACTGGTTTTCATAATTGGAGATACCACTACTTCATATCCCAATTCCTTTCCCCATATCAATTCTGCATAAGGTTGGCCGTCCCCTTTTGTCACAAAACGCTTCTGTGTTTTATCATCTGATGCTGTTGCTGCATCTTTATTTATGTAACCGGCTTTGTAATACTTTCTCATGGTCTTCAATGTATTTTTCATCCGTTCTGTTTCAAATACATTCTTAACAGTCAGTGTTTCATCACCATATTCAATTCCAATTGGATCCTCAATCTTGTCCATATAAGTTGGTGCAGTATAATCCTTAGTAATATACAACGGTATTACATCTGGCTCATTTTCCCTGATTACTTTTAATCACGGTTCCAAATCTTCCAATGTATGTAATTCCTCATATGGGATCTCATATTTATCTACATATTCTTTTGTAAATACCCACATTTGCATATTGCCTAATTCTTTTTCGCTTGGTACACCATAAATTTTTCCCTGTACCCTGGCCGCCTCCCAGAATCTGGAATCAATCTTTTCATACATCTCTGTGTTCTGAACCAAATCATCCAATGCCAGAAATGCACCTTTATCAGCGTTCTGAAGATAATCATTTGCCCATGAACTTGAAAAGCAAAGATCCCACTTACTTCCCGTATTAATGACAACATGCATCTTCTTTGTATAGTCAGCTCCTTCTACATTGACAATGTCCAGCTTTACACCAATTTTTCCCGCAAGATAATCATTTACTTTTTCCAGAACTATATCTGTATCCTTTTGCTTTTCTCCAAGCTGGTACCATGTAAGCTCTATAACATCTTCCACCTTTTCACTTTCTTCTGATCTTTTATCATTAATAACCGACCATGCTCCAACTATTAATGCACTAAGTACCATAATTACCGTCAATTTCTTTAGCACTTTGTTCTTCATGCTGTCCCCCTTTGTGTAAAACTACTATAACATTTCTAAATTTTTTCTAAAAGTTGAAAACTTTTAGATTCCTTGTACAAATTCTAGAATTGAAATATACCTAAAAAAAACTGCCCGGCCTTTCGTGCCGGACAGTCACTTCTCTCCCTAATACTTCTTCATTTCTCGCAAAGATACCGGCGCAACTCCATAATGCAGCTTGAATTTTCTATAAAAATAACTGGTATCCGGATATCCTACCTGTTTTGCAATATCGCTTATTTTCATATTTGTATTTAAGATAAGTTCTTTTGCGATTTCGATTTTCTTGCTACTTAAATATTGTGTAAAAGAACAACCTACTTCCTTCTGAAAAATCTGTCCCAGATAAGATGCATTCATATGATATTTATATGCCAGTGTCTTCAAATTCATATTCTCTTTGTAATTTTTCTGAACCTCATCCATAATCTGGCGTACAACCGGAGTATACTGGGAATCCTCTTCATGCAAATATCGTATAATTTCATTAATTTCAGAAATAAACAACGCTTTTATACCAAAGATATCATCTGCCCTGTAAATAGTCTCCAGAAGATCCGGAAGATTATGTAAAGTTTCATAATTATCCAGTTTATATTCTTTCTTAATCTCCTGCAGGAGCATCGCAACCTGGACGGTCATTTGATACAGGGACTCAAGAGAAACACCTGTTTTCACATTATTAATGAATAGATCTTCTATGTAACCTAAGGCACCTTCATTCTCTTTTTTCAAAATTAGTTTACGAAGCAGTGTACGATCAATGACTATGTCTTCACTTTTTCTGTCCTGAATATGCTTTTCATCTACACAGCTGCCAAAACCGTCCACCAGAAGATATTTCTGAAGCTTCATAGCCACTCTGTAACATTCTGGGAGTTTCCTGTAGTTATCAAAAACAGGTCCAATACTAATATACGTTACAATATTAAACTGGCTTTCAATCTCATTCTGAATCATCTGGAAATACTCCTTTACCTCCTGAGATTTTCCAAATCCGTCAAGCAAAAGTAACAGGCAGTCCGGTGGCAAATGAACAACACGCAATTGTTTTTCAGTATTTTGAAGTGACAAAATCATATCTGTAATTTTGTTTTCTTTTACACTATCTGTACTCCATTTCATCACTGCCGCCCCAAAGTGACCGCTTCCCGTATAAAGTTGAAAACGCTCACAGTAATATTCATATCCCGTCTCAGATATTTTACCAGAAAGGAACTGAAGCCACTCTGTTTTTTCATCTATATACCTGATTTTTTTCTTCTCCAGTTCTTCCAGTTTCTCTGCTGCTTCTTTTAGTTGTTTCTCCAACTCTTCCTCGTTAATAGGTTTTAATATATAATTCTCCACATCCAGATGAATGGCCTCCCTGGCATATTCAAAATCGTCATACCCTGTAAGTATAATAAACCTGACAAGTTCCTCTTCGCTGCGGATTTTTTTCAGGAGCTCCAGGCCACTCATTTCTGGCATTTCTATATCCGTAATAATAATATCAACTGGCTCCTTTTTCCGCATTTCCAATGCTTCCTGTCCGCTGTGTGCCATATGAAACAATTGCAATTCCAGTTCATTCCAATGAACAATATTTTTAATACCCTGCAGGATCAATTCTTCATCTTCAACAATCATTACTTTTCTCATTCTCATTATCCTCTTCCGGCTTAAATCTCAAAATAACCCGTAATCCGCCAGTTTCAACCTGCTCCAGACTTACACCATATGTATTACCGTATACAGCTTTCACTCGCCGGTTTACGTTGGATATACCAATAGATTTATTTTTTTCCATTACATTTTCCGTAAGCTGTCTGTTCTTTTCTCTGATGTCTTTTTCCGACATTCCACGACCATTGTCTTCAATAATGATCTCATAGTCATCTGCTGTTTTTTCTACCCTGATGCATATAAAATTATCTTTATCACGCATTCTGATTCCATGTATAAAGTAATTTTCAATAATAGGCTGAAGTACAAACTTAATAATCGGGATCTGCATATACTCCAACGGACAGTCTACACTGGACTTAAACTGGCTTGGATAGCGGTATTCAAAAAGCTCCAGATATTTTTTACAATAATGTAGTTCCTGGGCAAGTGTAATGATATCCGCCTCTTTCAGCTGGCTGCGAAATGTGACTGCCATACTGTAAAGCATTTTTCCTACTTCTGAATCTCCGTTACAAATTGCTTTCATCCGAATCGCTTCCAGTGTATTATACAGGAAATGCGGGTTAATCTGACTCTGAAGAGCCGACATTTCTGCGTTTTTCTGATCAATTTCTGCAAGATAGCTTTTCTGTATATGCAGGTCTAATTTTTCACACATTTCATTAAAATGACATGCAATGACATCCAGCTCATCTCCATTCTTTTCAGCAGCGAGTCGAACTGTCAAATCTCCCCCCATAACCTGCGTCATACCATCCAATATCCTGTTTAACCGTGCAGATACACGCTTTAGATAATAGTTCACCAGAAATTCACTGATCAAAAATACAGCCACTGCTACCCCCGCAATCATTATCATGATTGAAAAAGGTATTTCTGCTGCTTTTGCTTTTTTGAGGTAACTGATAATATGATAATTCTCTAGATTTGTACTCTGAATATATGCATTTAACTTTTCTTCTAATTCTGCAGCTCCTTCAGTCTTTTCTATCTCTTCAACTTTGCAGTCTGAGCATGAAGCATAGATTAAAGTGCCGCTTTCGTTATAAATAATCAGCTCTGGCAGATTATAGGCAGTCAAAATGTTTCCAAATCTTTTCGCATGAAAAGTGACTATCATAGCGCCAACATTTTGCATGTTTAATGGATCACGAATCTCTTTCAGAAAAGAAAATTCACCCGACTCTGCCAGATTTCCGCTTTTAATCCGTTCCAGGGCAACATCTCCATCTTCTCTGCGGTAAATACTCTTGCTTCCATTAAAAGAGGTCAGATCACCCTTGCTGTAACTTACAAAAGCCAGACGTTTCAATGATGGATACGCCTCAAATGCCGTTGCTGAAAAATCTTCAATACCATTATAATCAAGCAACTTATACTGCGAATATGTATCAAGACGATATTCCTGATATTTTTCAGGAGCATCTGTCAGATAATGAAGCAAGTCATTCATTTCCATATTGGATTTATATAACTCTTCATGCAAATATGTTGAAATATCTCTGCAATCATTGACATATTCTACAGCTTCTTCATGCATTCTGTGTAAATATTCCTGGTTTCTTTCAAGATAACTGTTTCTTGTACTATTCCAAAAATAAAACATTAATGCCAACACAACACAGACGATAACTGCTGTATATATAAACAAAAGCTTATTATACAATTGTTTTGAACCTTTTCTCTCCATTTTTCACCACATTTTCAGCTTGAATTTTTATATTGTCAAGTATAACAAATCTTTTACCAATATGCCAGAAGAAGAGCCAGAACTTACTGACTCTTCTTCTTTATCCAGATGTGCTGATTTCCTTATAATTGAACCAAAACAGTCTTAATTTCATAAGCATGCATTGAAAGATGTATTTCTTTTTCCTGTGATACACTGCCCACAGGACGTTCCCTCAAATCACATTCTACCCAAGACTTAAAATGAAATCCCGGATATACTGTCACATTCTGTGCAGAACCCGCAAACTCATGGAATCGGATCACAATATAGTCTCCATCCTCTGATTTTTTCACTGCATCCAGTTCAATCTGATCATTATCAAACCGCACAAAACTTTCATATCCCAGATCACTGATACCATGCACTACCAACATCGGATCATTTAATGCATAAGCTTCCTGTACCACACGACCTTCAACAAAATCTCCGCCATGAGGAAGTAATGCATAGGTAAACTCATGCATACCCTGATCCTGCAGATGATCGGGATGGGTGGCAGCCTTTAACAGACTCATGCGGATTACATTATCCTTAATGTCATGACCATACTTACAGTCATTCAATAAGCTGACACCATAGTTTCTCTCAGAAAGATCGGCCCATCTGTGTGCCACGCTCTCAAATCTTGCCTGATCCCAGCTTGTATTCCAGTGGTTCGGGCGCCTTACATTTCCATATTGCACATCATATGTTCCAAAAGTAGAGCGAATATCCACAGGAAATGCCACCTTTAAAAGCTGATGCTGCTCATGATAATCCACGGTTGTCCTAAAATCAATTCTTCTGGTATTTCTGTAGAGAACCATATCCTGTGCGATAAATGAATTCATATAGTTCCATTCCATATGGATTTTCATCTGCAGCGGACCACATTCAATCACCTCAAATTTGGTCATGTCTGTGATTTCACGCATCTTTTCCTGATAGAAAATATCAATATCCCAGGCATCATTGTCCAGCGGCTTATCCTCAAACATCTGGAACACATTTGCCCTCTCTCCTTTTGGCAGAACATCTCTTGCAAATGTTTTATCATACAGACGGGTAATCTGTCCGTATCCGTTCATGGACATGCTGTAATATGGAGTTTCAATGTTTTTTCCACAAATGGTAAACTCGGCCTCAGTTTCTTCTGCTTTCTTTTCTTCAAAGATAATGGTTCCTGTTCCCATCGCCGGAATATCTTTCACTTCCACATAGGTAACAGTTCCCGCCTGCTGTGCATCCAGCTCATTACCCTGCTCATCCCGGTAGATACCTGCTCTCTCGTTTGGAACTGTCACAATTTCGCTTCTCTTCCATCCGGAGGCATTAAATACCGTATAGCAGTCCTTTTTATCCTCGATAATATGGGACAAAGCATCTTCCTGCACACTTTGTGCCACAGACTGGATATATTCATAATCTTTTCTGGAATCTTCATATACCTCATGAATAGAAGAGCCCGGAATAATATCATGGAACTGATCTGTCAAAATGTGTTTCCAGCCTTTTGTCAGTTCTTCCTGTTTGGCATATGTAAGCCCTCCCATTTTCAGAGCATTCATAACCGTCAGCCATTCTGTATTGCGGTACAGAAGCTCCATTTTTCGATTCATACGCTTATTATATGCCTGACTTGTATAGGTTCCTCTATGGTACTCCAGATACAGTTCTCCATCCCATGTATGCACATACTGGTCTGTATTTTTCACAGTTTCCTGCAAATCTCTGAAATATTCTGCTGCCGTGGAAGTTTTCAGGTTCGGAAGTCCCGGTATCTTATCAATACGACGTCTGTTTTCCAGCATATCCCGGTTGACCCCGCCGCCGCCATCACCAAATCCATAAGCAATCAACAGCTCCTTGTTCATCTGCTTTTCACTGTATGCATCCCAGGTTCCTTTGACAGTCTTTGGAATCAGCTTTCCATTGTAGGTATAAAACCAGGATCCCGGTTCATTCCATGGTTCTGGTGTAGTAATAAAATGTGTCAGAACCTCGCTGCCATCAATTCCTTTCCATTTGAAAGTATCATGAGGCATACGGTTATACTGATTCCAACTGATCTTTGTTGTCATAAAAGTATTAATCCCGGCTTTTTTCAGAATCTGTGGAAGTGCCCAGGAATATCCGAACACATCCGGAAGCCACAGGTACTCTACATCTTTACCGAATTCATCCTTGATAAATTTGCTTCCAAGAAGAATCTGCCTTGTAAGAGATTCTCCGCTGGTAAGATTACAGTCCGCTTCCACCCACATAGCACCGTCTGCTTCCCAGCGGCCTTCCGCTACACGTTCCTTTATTTTTTTATAAATATCCGGGAACTCCTCTTTCATATATTCATATAACTGCGGCTGTGTCTGTAGAAAAACATATTCCGGATATTGTTCCATCAAACGCAGAACCGTGGTAAAAGAACGGGAACATTTCTCACGTGTATGTTTCAGGCGCCAGAGCCATGCCACGTCGATATGTGTATGTCCTACACAGCGGATATTTACAGATGACTTTTTATCCATACTGTCAATCGACTCGTTCAACAAATGATCTGCCTCATGGACACTCTCATAGAAGGTATCACTTCCCGGATATGCCCAGTCAATACAATGGCAGGCCGTGTCCAGTGCCTTGCGAAGATCATGCTGTACCGGATTAAATTCATCCAGTTCCTTAATGGTTTCCCAGACCATAGAAGCCAAATAGTAAAAATCATCCACTTCTTCATCCAGCCAGGCAAGATCTGCTCTGGCAATACGATGTTCCTGCGGTGTAGGTACCCCGCCGCCTTCCAGGCCGGACCAAAGGCGAAAGGTTACATCCATATTTGTACCGCAAAATGTATCATCGAAAAATACTTCTTTGTGATTGGCATCCACGCCCTGATACATCTTACCATTCAGGTACAACATGGACTCAAATCCGGCATTATTACCGGCACCTGTATTACCAAAATCAAAAACACCTACAATTTTCTTTCCTTTCCACTCGGCCGGTACCTGAATCTCTCTATGCATCCACAGAAAAAGATCACGTCCTTTCCATGTATCCCCTACACGCAATGTATCCCATCCTGTAAAGACTTCCGGCAGTACCGGATTCACAACTCCCTGAGTATCTTCCTGTACTGTAAATTCATTGAGATTTATAATATCTCTATATCTGTGTTCTTTCAATTCTGCAATTCGCCGTTCCAATTTTCTATCGGTTAAAAACATAATTTCCTCCTTGTGGCTATGTCTCTATTGTTTTAAAAACATTTTACTATGTAACGTTCCTAGTCTCAATTTGGAAAATTCTACATTTGGTGTACAAATTACACATTATCTTTCAATTTTGTATCCACAGTAGTCCATCACAAGCTCACTGAACATGGCATTTGCCCAGGCGAACCATTCTCTGGTATACTGCGTATCATCCTTGACACAAAAACCTTCATGCATCAGCATTTTCCCGCCATCTGTAGATGCTGCAAGATCGATCATTTTCTTTTTTTCCTCCCTCGTGGATGCTGTTAATCCCTGCATGCACAAGGCAATATGCCAGATATATTCTACCGGTGTATGAGGACTTCCGATTCCTTCTGCCTTGGCTCCTCTATAATAAAATGGATTGGCTTCGCTTAAAATCAGATTTCTTGTGTTCTCTGCCACCTGAGGATTCTTTCCCTCATATCCCAAATAATCCATAGAAAGAAGACTTGGAACATTGGCATCATCCATCAGATTGAACTGACCATAGCCGTCCACCTCATAAGCATAGACCTCTCCGTATCCTTCCTTACAGGTGATGGCAAAATTTTCAATCCCATCATAAATCTCTTTTCTCAACTCGGCTGCAGCTTTTGCCAAATCAGAAGATTCCACAATCAACCGGGCAATTTCTTCCAGATATCCCAATACTACCACTGCAAACATATTGGATGGAACAAGATAACCATAGGTACATGCGTCATCACTAGGCCGAAATCCTGACCAGGTCATACCGATTCCGGACTTAACATGAGTCCCCTTTCCGTCTCTGGACAGGGTGTCCGTATAATACGTATTTCTGCGGATAAACCGATAGGCAGACTTTTCTTCATGGTACTGCTCCGTGCGAAATACATTAAGAATCTTCCATGCCCCTTTTACAAATGTATGATCAAACTGGTCTGTACGTCCCGTATTTTTCCAGATCAAGTAAGCCAACTGAATGGGATAGCAAAGAGAGTCCACTTCGTATTTCCGCTCCCAGAGCCAATCGTTCATCTCTGTCTCATCCTTCTCCCAGCAATTTCCATTAGGTTTCTGATTAAATGCATTTGCATAGGGGTCAATACAGATATACAGGAACTGACGATGCACCACTCCCACCAGAATATCAGCAATATTTTTATCCTCCTTCGCTGGGATAAGATAAGGACGAAGAGATGCTGCTGAATCTCTCAGCCACATGGCAGGAATATCTCCTGTTACAACATAAACCGTATCATTCTCCATTGAATGTACTGCTGTATTTAATGTATTGGTATAACAATTTTTAAATATCTCATAAATTTGGGGATTTTCGGGAAAAAATGTCTTTACCTTGTCCAGAATGTTTCTGATTGATTCCGGTATTTTTTCTATTTGCTTCATAGTATTCCTCCTTAAAAAACAGCAGGAGTAATTGCTCCTGCTGCCAATTATCAGTCTGCCGCTAATGTTTTTTCGAGTCCATATATCTGCACTTCATAGATACGTGCTGCTGTATCCGACCCCTGTGTAGGTTTCACAACTGACAGTTTCACATATCTCGCATTTACCGGTGCAAATGTATCCAAAGTATCTGCTAATGTATTTTTTGTAACCGATACAATAGATGTATATTCGGTTCCATCTGTACTTACAGAGATTGTATATGCTTTGGTGTTCATATCCGGACTTTCACCACCAGCCTCAGCGTGAGCTATTGCCACCTGGCTGACAGCTACCTCTTCTCCCAGATCAATGATCAGTTCATGAGGAGGCGTTCCTGTCGCACACCATTTTTTAGTCACGTCTCCATCTACTGCAAATGGAGGAGCTTCATTTTCATTTACATAAGCAGTTGCCTCTGTTGCTTTATCCTGAGACAGCAGCAACAATTCGCCATCTTTTTCAAGTTCTGAAGTTACAAACACAAGTCCCTCTACTGTCTTGGTATCTTCACCAGATGAGTTCTTTGCCGTAACTGTAACATCATAAACACCTTCTTTATCATAAGTAACGCTTACAGAATCACCTTCTGCGCTCTCTGAACTGGATCCCGGTAATGACCATGTGATTTCTTCTGTATTCTGTGAACAGGCAGCTGAAAACTTCACTGTGCTGCCAGGACCTATCAGTGTCTGAGAAGCTTTCAGGCCAGCCTTTGGCAGACTGTTATCCGGCCATTCCATAGATACAGAAACACCCTCTCCTTCTTTCAGAAATCTATTTACAGGTACCACTTTAAATTCAGACTTATTTGTTTCATCTGTGCGGGGCAGTGTATTGATATAGAAACATTCCGTATTGGATACCCCCAGAAGAGACTTACTATTATCCTGATTTATTCTGTAAATCTCATAATTGGATGTTTCTGAATCACTTTCCCAGGAAAGACGTACCCCTGCATACATAGCATCCTCATCAAATTCTGCATCATCCACTGTAAGATTTGTAATCTCGGCAATCTTTTCCTCTGCAGAATCAGCAATTGTAATATTTCCAAAATTGAATTGATAGAACGTACTCTGCTCTGTTGGCTTCAATTCATAAGAAATCGCTCTTATATTTTTCCCCGAATATTTGGAAATATCGAAATTAACAGCAGTCCACTGGTCACCTGCCTTATGATCTCCTTTAATTGTCTCCTGGCTTCCATCATCAAATAATAATATTGCATTCAGTTCCGTCTCTGTGTTAGCCATTACAGTGGTAGAGAAGTATGTAGTTTCTTCTACCGGTAAGTCTGCGCTGTAAAGATGAATTATAGAAGATTTTCCTTCTTCCATATTTCCATAAAGTTTCAGAGAATTACCACCATACCATGCATTTCCTACATCAAAAGCTGCTGTGAGCGCATTTCCTTCCCCATCGTCAATCATCCAACGATAAGTAGGCAGAACATCTCCAATGCTTCTGTTATTCCAATCGAGCTTAGAAATCTGTTCTCCTTCCTTAAAGAAACTATATCCGCTTCCTGTATTAAAATTCGTAACAAAAGGAACAGAAGTCAATACAGATTTTTCTATGGCAAATGCAGAAACTCCACGCCATTGCTCTGCTTTGGAATATTCCATTTTTTCTGACGGATCAGCTTTACTGTTTACCCAGATTGTATTTTCTTTCTGATGGAATTCATCTAATGTAGACGCCGATGCATAGGCCCAACTCGGACAGTAAATTCCAAGAGAAGTGTGTGTACTGTTTTCACCGGACTCAAATAAATCCCAACGAATCGGAGTATTATAGCCATTTGCCTGGATATCTATTCCCGCATAAACTTGATAAGGATCAATTCCCATAGTTTCCGCCTTTTCAGCAGATTGTTCCAGAAGTTTCTGATCCGCCAGTTCTTCTTCTGTCCACCAGAAATTTAAAAACATCTCATCGGCAACAGCATTTCCGTCTTCATCCTGCAAGAACATCTCATTCTGATCAGTAAGTGCATTCTGCCAGTCCATTTCACCATCGGCAGTCATGGAATCATAATAAATCACCCGAAGCTCCGGTGCCTTTTCCTTGAAGTATTTGATAAACGCCTGCATTTGATCCGCATAGTCCTTCGTTAAAGGCTGCTCCTCTGTTCCCTCTGTCTCCTGATTAATAAACCAGCCGTCAAACCCGTAGATTTTTGCAACCTCAATCAACTTATCCGCCAGTGGGAAGCTTCCGTCCTTCTCCTGACTCAGGAACGTATCCAGCCATTCCATTTTTCCACCAGCTACACCTTGTGGAAAAAATACAGTTCCTATTACCGGTACACCATTTTTATGTCCTAAATCTGTTACATCCGGACTTGGAGGAACAATCAATCCCTCTCCTGATGAACCGCCCCAATATACAAGTTCATCCACATATTGCCAGTATGTAAAAACATTGCAATTTGCAGAATTCAATCCATGAGGAGCATTACCACTGGTGCTGGAATTCATGATCGAAATCGCCATTACTCTTGTATCTTTGTTCTGCGTTTCATTTACCGGAGTAAGATATTCATAATCCACCCTCTTTGCCAATGGTATCTTACTGATATTGTAAATCAAATCCTGATCTTCTTCCGGATTCCATTCCAGCAACTCCTCCGGAAACCAATAAGAGGACTCCGGCTGTCGGTTCATTACCAGTTCCTTATTCTCATTTTCTTCCGTAACCTGATAGTTACTGGCCTTTTCTTCCTCAGAAATCACAGCCTCCTCTTTTTGACAGGCACAAAGATTCATGGTAAGCAGCGCTGCTACACTGATTGCAGAAGCTCTCCTTAAAAATTCTTTTCTTCGCATTCTTTTTCCTCCCCAATACTATTTTATTAATAAATAGTATACTGGAAAGTTCATTAAGAAAAACAGTGTAAAGATACTAGAATTTCTGTACAAATTTTATATTCCGTCAGTTCAATCAGGCAGATACTTTCCTTTTTCCTATTGAATAACTATTCAATCGCCCTAATCCCCATTTCATCTATTTTTTTAATTATCCAACATATTTTTTAACTGCTAAGAAAATCATCTTCAAATTCTCTCAAAACAGATCCAGCATACTGTCCAGATAGATTTTTTCTCTGACATGTATCTGGTATTCCGGTCTGGTCATGTAATAGAGCAGAAATTCCAGTATCAGGGCACTGCCGAGTCCTCTGCCTTCGATTTTAAAATTTGAAAATCCCATTGGCAGATAGATATCCCGGATATCATTGATTCCAATAAACCCCGGATTCTCCATAGCTTTTGAAAAAAGATAGCCTCTCTCTCCTTCCGGTGCCTTGCAGTGATGCTCCGGACAGTTTTCACCCAGATTCTTGCGGCTGACCGTTTCATAGCAAGCTTTTCTGTCCCTGCAGCCAAACCAACAGCATTCATTGCAGAGAAATTCTACCTTGTCCTTCTCAGCCTGAGACAATGTATTTAACTTATCAAAAGCCTTGTTTAGCCGGAAATCCGGCACAACATAACGGAAATCTTTTCTCCGGATTTCTTCTTCAAACTGTGTAAAATCTGTCAGAACCTTGGTAGTGGAGGAAACGAAATAGAGCCCCGGATACTGCTCCTTAAGATATTCCAAAAGCAGTTCTGAATAAATGATCACGCCGTTTTGCGGTTTTCTGTATCTCTCAAGCAACCGGCACAGTGCATTGCATTTTCTGTCTGAAAGGTGCTCCTGGCGAAGCAGGGAATTGCTGAAAGTCAATCGGTCAGAAATCCCATATTCCTGCATCAGTTCAAGAACCTCCTCCGGGTCATTCTCTCCGAAGCCAGCCCTGCCTCCACCCCAGATACAGTCTGCCGGAGCACCATATATGGAACCTATTTCACACCAGTCATAAAAATATTCCCTGTGTTCCCGGAATAAAGGCAGGAACATCCGGTACAGCTCATAAAACTCAAACAGCCCGGGCAGGTGAAAATATGCTTTCTCCCTCATTAATCTTCCAGCACATCCTCTATGGTTTCCGAAGCATCTTCAAGAGCATCCAGAGCTTCGATCAGTTCCTCTGCCTTTCCTGTATGTGATTCCTCTTCTTCATATTCATCAATCAGTGCTGTCAGCTGATCTTTTATTTCTTCCAGACCTTCATAGATTTCCTTTAATTTTTCTTCCCGTTCCATTACGGATGAAAGCTTTACAACTTTAGACATTGCGATACCTCCCATATGCATTTTCTTTAGGAAAAATTATAACACTGCCCTCTTTTTATGTCTATATGGTTCGAAGACACTTGTGATATCTGTTTTCTCTGTGGTATTCTATAGATATCAAGTTAGGGGCAAAATGCCTTTTGACCCTAACATCATATGATCATTGTGTTACACCAAATGTAAAATGGAGGATTTTTATGTTAGTTTGTGATTATATTGTAGAATCTATTGACGGCGACTATGCACATCTTCGCAGAACAGATCTGCCTGAAGAAGAACTGAAGCTCGTAGCACGGGCACTTCTGCCCTTTGACATCACAGAAGGATGCAGATTACATTATGAAATGATGCAGTATAGTATCATTGACTGATTTGACAGTCTCCGACTCACAGCCGTTACAAAAATTTATCAGCAAAGGCAGGTAAATGACTTTTTTATCCTTTACCTGCCTGTAACTTTACTTTCTCTCTGTAATATCATTTTTTCATCAGATACCCATACTTACGCATCTGCCCTCTTAACAGCTGCTCCACGCGTCTTATTACTTCCCTGGGATAATTTTCCGAATTCTTCTGTAAGTATATCTGAATATCTTTGAATGTAAATTGAAAACCAATCTGAACGCCATACAGTTCTTCTGCTGCATCCAACTGTATGTCGAAATCAGAGCTAAATGGCTTCGCCTCAATTTTTTCCAGACAATATTCCAATGACTGATCAATAGGATAATCCTGATTTATGTCGGCAAACATACAAAGTCCCTGATCAAAAAAAGGACTCAGTTCATATTTCTGTGTTTTTTCATTATAAATGACCGCAATATTGTTGGTATGTCTGTCCTCATTCATGAAAAACGCATCTATTTCCAGCATTGCAGTCAGATACGCTCCAAAATTATCTATTTTAGTAATTTCTTCCACCTGAGTTACCAGGTACTGAATGCGTTCTGAAACATCCGCAAAATCTGAGAGCTTTACTGCCAGACTTTCACCTGTATATCGACGATACAATTTTTCCAGCGGAATCAGAACCTGATTTGCTTTCAGAAAATCCAAACTGGAACAGCCCTGAAATATTTTCCCATTATACTCAATTACAGCTGCTTCATACTCAACAAAAGGGAAAGGACAGGTACTCTTCTGCAAAAGGTCAGATACAAGAACTTCAGATAAACCTTCATATCCCATATAATCAGCCTTATACCACCTGTCATCAATTTTCCATTTGAGCTGATCTCCCTTGGAAGTATGACCGCTCTTATGCAAGGGAGAATATGCATCAAAATTGCGAATTTCCATTTTTGATCAGCCCTCCTTTTTTAGAATCATAATCCATTGATGATCATCTGACATGCGCCCCTGTGTTTTTTCAATAATTAATAACGGATCATAAAATGGAAGCCCCATCTCTCTCAGAATATCTTTCCTGTGATCGCGTGTTCTGGGAAAACAGCGTTCTTCCAGAAAATATTCAAAATCAGCCCAATCCGGATCAGTTACAACTCCAAATGCCCGGAAAATAATCTGATCTGTATAGTTTTTAATCTTAATTTTTTCATGCCTGAAATCAATATCTATCGTTGTACACAGATCATCATGATTCATGAAATTCATACGCATTTTCACATCCGGATCATCAGAAAAATTATAGGCTCGCTTTATCTGACTGTAAATCGTCTGACGGGAAACGTGATACTGTCTGGCAATATCTGTAATTTTTTCTCCCCGGTCCTGCAGTGCCAAAATATGTGCCAGCTGTTCTTCTGTAAACGAATTTTTCCTTCCGGTATTTTTTTTCTTTTCTGAAATAATGCTGTTATTCATATCAGCATTCAAGCATCTGTAATTGTCGGCATCTCTGGATATCTGCTTCAGTTCATGAATATCTGTTGTTCCAAAAATCTGCTGTATCTGATCTTGAAAGTTCATATTCACATCACCACCTAAAAAGACATTATGGAAACCACTTTCACATATAACAGTTTGTCTAATTGAGTATAGCATGGAGCAAAAAGAAGTGTCAAGAAATAGTTTCTTGACACTTCTTCACCCATATCTACTCAATATGATTATGTGCTTTTTCTTATTTCCGCTCCAAAAATCCCTTGGTTTTCCCCATAACATCCTGGAGAATTTTCAGGTTTTCCAGTGTATCTGTTGTTTCCAGTGAATGGTTTGCATTTTTATAAGTATACATTGGCACCTGCTGTTTTTGTGAAAGAGCCTGTACTTCAGGAACAATACTCCATGGATCTGAAGTTCCGATAAAGGCAATGGCATCTCTATGAACAAAATTATATGTGTATTTCAATGGTGTGTATAGTATCTGCCGACATCTGATGCTGTGTTTCTCTGCATATGCGGATGCTATGATCGTGCCTACGCTTTTTGCGACAAATAATATTTCATCATATTTGTCAAAGTCAATGGCAGAAAGACTTTTCTCTGCCTGTTCATAAAGGCTTTCGAATGCCTGCTGCATTTTTTCTTCATTTCCCCGGATATTTCCGCCATCATAAGTATAGCTTAATGCAATTGTTTCTTCATAGCCACATTCCTGCGCCAGCTTTCGTGAATAATATAAAAGTGGCTTGTCACAATGATACCCAATACCAGGGAAAAATACTGCTGCCTTCATGTTCTGCTCTCCATTTAATAGCTGCTCCATCATTTTTCATCAGATTGCCAGAAGATTCTTAATTGCTTCCATATAAACCAGAACTGCCTCTTCCATACCGGATACGAGAATAAATTCATCTGCGCTGTGGATACGATAATCAATTCCCGGCTTCTCAGGTCCAAATGCAATGATATTCTTAAGAGATTTTGCATAAGTTCCACCGCCGATCACCATCGGCTTGTTCTCTGTATCGCCTGTTACATCTGTGTAAGCTTTGTATAAAGCATTTACCAGTGGGGATTCTCTTGGGAAGAATAAGGCATCACCAATTCCCAGAATCTCTATACGACCATTCTCATCCTCAAGTCTGCTCTCACACATCCTGCGGACTTCATCTGCTTTCAATGTTACAGGTACTCTGATATCAATTGTACAGGAGATCACATCATTCTCTGTTTTGATCATACCGTTGCAAAGAGTAAGTTCGCCATACTCATCTGCAAATTTCAGTCCAATGCCTTCACCATCGCAGGATGTGCCGATATGTGTATTATAGAATTCCACAAAATCGTCCTTAAATCCTGCTTTCTCCAGACATTCAAAAGTAACACCTATTGCATTGACCCCAAGAGTCGGAGTGCTGGCATGTGCCGGAACTCCCTTTGCATAAATACTGATCTGTCCATTTCCCTCTGTTACCTTATATTCCTGAAGCTTTGTCTCTGCAAGTACAGCTTCCAGTCTCTCCTTCAGTCCTTCTTCGGCAGGAACAACTATTGTGGAGGAATCGCATACTGCGTTAAAGACAAACCCTCCATCTGCAGAGATGATTTTCGTGTTCTTGGAATAAGCCATCATCTGCAGAAGCCCCTTTTCGCCATGAATACATGGAAAACTGGCATCCGGGGTAAAGCCGCAGGATAATTCTTCTGCCACTTCATTATAATGTTCCATACATTTGGAACCTGTTTCCTCATTACATCCCATAATGAGACGTACTCTCTTGTTCAGCTTCACACCTGAATCGCGAAGAAGCTTCATTGCATAAAGAGCTTCCAGAACAGGTCCCTTGTCATCTGTTGTTCCACGACCGTAAACATAATCACCCTCGCGTGTCAGTTTAAAAGGATCATAACTCCAGTCGCCGCCTACAGGTACAATATCCAGATGTCCGGCAATACCAACAATCTCATCACCCTCACCCATCTCTGCATAACCACAGTAATTGTCCAGATTGACTGTCTTAAATCCAAGCTCCTGTGCAATCTTAAGACCTTCTTCCAGTGCTTTGGCAGGTCCTTCTCCAAAAGGCTTCCCCTCTGCGGGAGTGCCAAGCTGAGAATCAATGGCAACCAGCCTTCCCAAATTGGTAAGCATCTCCTCTGTTAATCCATGAATCTGTTCTTTGATATCCATAATTTTTGCGCCTCCTGTTAAATACTTTCTCTATCTTTGAAATATCTTTATCACTATTTTCTCATTTTATCATATTCGGGCACAAAATAACAGTAGATCGCAGGAATGATTTTTCAGACCCACTCTATGGCCAGATAAAATTGCAGTTTCCGGCCTCCAGACCGTCAATTAGAATGTTCTGGCCTGTACAGAAACGGTTTTTTACCGCCATAAAGTAAATCCACTCTGCTGCCTCTTCCACAGACATCCATCGTTTCAGAGGTGTGAGTTCCATGATCTGATCCCAGAGCTTTTCATCCTCCATCACCGGCCGGTTCAGTTCAGTCATAACCCCACCGAAATCCAGACTGTTGCATGTGGCCTGATAAGGAGCTATCCTCATAGCCACGTTTTTCGTGTAAGCAAGGACCCCTCCTTTACTTGCTGCATACTCCGGAAATTCAGAACCTGTATGCCCGCTTGCTGATCCGATCATAATAACAGAATAAATATTAGGATGAATGCCGTAATGTTCTGTAACAGAAATCGTCCCTTTCAGATTTACATCAATATCATCGCCATTCTGAACCCCTGCATTATTGATCAGAATATCTACCTGTCCGATTTCCGGATAAGAGCTTTTGTCTCTGATATCCAGACAGAAATGAGTATATTTCGGATGTTGGATCGAGGATATATTTTTATCAAATCCATAGACTTCATGATTTTCTTTCAGGAAAAATTCTGCACAGCCCTTCCCGATCCCGGATGCTGTGCCTGTGATCAGGACTTTCATCAAGCAAAATTCTCCTTCATACTTTTACGCAACGCTGTAATAAGAACTGCTGCTACTGCAATACACAGAACCCTGTCAATGTAGTCCGTGATAAACTGAACTACAAAACAGCTTCCTACCATTCCAAGAGGTGTTTTTGCCAGAAGCTGTACAAGAACAGTGGATCCGGAAGAAGTGATTCCTCCAAATAAAAATGCCGTAATACAGGAACTGATTATAGTAGATGGAAGTGTGATCACAAGAGCAGCCGGAAATATCTGCCACTTTTTCGGCTGGAATTTTCTGTACACAAGACCTGTCACAAAACCAAGAAGAATTCCTACCGGTGCATAATACAGGGAATAAATATCTACAGTCATTCCCATCAGCAGGCCGCTGAGCAGATTAGGAAGCATTCCATAAAAGGGTCCCAGAACAGCAGCCACAAATACAGTTCCAATACTGTCCAGATAAATAGGAAGTTTCAGAAATAAAGCAATCTGTCCTCCCACAAAATTAATGCAAATAGCAAAAGCGATCATACAGATCTTCTGTACACTTATTTTTTCAGTTTTCATTTTAAATCTCCTCGTATTAAATCTTGTAAAATATCCAGTTCTTCCGGTTCCTGATCTAGGATCCTTGAAAGAAACATCTGAAAGAATCCATACACATCTACCTCAGTCAACACCCTTGTATTTGAAGTTTTCCGGTAGAAATTCATAGAATCCACAACAGACTGTCCAAGAGAAATCCCCTCTGTTTCAATCTGTACATAGGAATCAAAGCCTTTGCAGAGTTCCGGATTGATAAAATATGCCACTGCCAGGGGATCATTGATCACACAGCCAATGATATGCTCCCATTCCCAATGAAAATCAAAATAAAATTTCGTAATCTTCTTTACAAATTCCCCTGTTTCTTTATTCAGACGGCACATATACTCCAGCAGATCAGGCGTGAGCACAATCTTTCTCGTCACATCCAGCCCCACCATATGGATTTTCTGACCATTCTGATGGAGTGTCTCATACACCAGGGAAGCGCCGTCCGGGTCACACCAGTAATTGTATTCTGCAACAGGTGAACAGTTTCCATGACTTTTAAAGCTGCCGCCCATGGAAACAATTTCCTCAATACAGGAAAATGCTTCTTTATCCTTCTGGATCAGTCTGGCAAGATTGGTCATAGGTGCCAGTTCGATTATGGATACTTTCTCTTTTTTCAATACATCAGCCAGAAAATCCACAGCACTGATCTGCTGCTGATAACCGGTTACTTCAGGCAGAAAGCTCTCTCCAAGCCCGTCTTCTCCGTGAGTATCCAGAGCATTCACGTAATCCCGCCTTAAGGGAGTGCTTTCCCCAATGTACACAGGAACATCCAGACGATTCATCTGCTTCAGGATTTTCTTTGCATTTCCAAATCCCATCTCCACCGGTGAATTTCCACACACAATGGTGATTCCGATCACTTCGATCTCCGGTGATTTCAGTGCAAGCATAATCGCAAGACTGTCATCAATCCCCGGATCACAATCAATAATTACTTTTCTTTTTTTCATTTAATTCCTTTCTGTCAAAGCAAAAAAAATACTTTTGTTTATCCCTCAATAAACAAAAGCATCAGCAAACAGACCGCTTATGATAACTCATAAGCGACCGCAATATTTTTTACTTTGCCTAGTTTTTTATACTGGGAGGGTTTCGAACCAGTTTCGGTGGTTATTTTAACACATATTTTTATGCATGACAACAGTTAGCGCATACACCATTTGAGATTTGCAGCATATTCTAAGAGCAGAAATCTCGTGACATGCTCCCGCCACTTAAATCTTACAGATTTTGAAGTGGGGGCTTCCTGCTCGATTGCCCTTCAGGGCAAAGCTAAAACAGGCTATCCCCGCGTGTCCCGCGGTTCTTTTTTTATCCGGTTACGGATCTTTTCTGTGCTATTATGCACATTTTTTATATATTCTTTTTCCTTCTTTCAGAATATTGACCGCCGCATTCACATCCCGGTCCATCCGGTTTCCACATTCGCATAGGTATATCCGTTCTGATAATGCCAGCTCTTTCTTCTTATGTCCGCATACGCTACATATCTTACTGGATGCAAAATATCTGTCTACTTTTATCAGATATTTTCCGCGTTCTTCCAGCTTATATCCAAGCATGGAAAGGAACTGACCGTATCCGTTATCCTGTATCCCTTTTCCGAAATGCAGGCCTCCGGCTATCCCCTTCAGGTTCAGATCCTCCACACATACTGCGTCATAGTCTTCTGCAAGGCTGTGGCTGAGCTTATGCTGGAAATCCTTCCTCTGGTTCTTTATCTTTTCATGATATAATGCAACCTTTTTCTTCTGTTTCTGATAGTTACGGCTTCCCTTTTCACATCTGGAAAGCTTTCTCTGTTCCCGGGCAAGTTTTTTCTCTGCATTCCGGTAAAACATGGGATATCCGGCCCTTTCACCGGTGGAAAATACACACATCCCATGCATGGCAAAATCAATCCCCAGAAATTTTTCCGCCTGTCTTTTCTCCACTGTTTGGTTTTCACAGTCGAACAGCAGGCTGGCAAAATATTTTCCGGACGGTTCCCTGCTCACAGTCACTGATTTCAGCTTCCATCCCTCCGGGATCATACGGTGGAGTTTTATTTTTACCGGCTGCATCTTTGGCAGTTTCAGGAACCTGTCCTGCAGACAGATATTCCCATTTACCATATTCGTTGTATAGGATTTCCGCGAATGTTTTTTTGATTTATAATGCGGAAATCCCACTCCCGGTTCCCGGAAAAATTTCCGGAAAGCCCCTTCCAGATTTAACTGTACATTCGCCAGCGCAAGAGAATCTACCTCTTTCAGCCATGGATATTCTTTTTTATATCCGGCCGGCGTATTTTTCAGCATCTTTTTTTCTTCCTGATAATAACGGATCTTATCCGCAAGCATCCGGTTATAGAGAAAACGGCTGCAGCCGATCGTTTTTTCTATCTGAGTTATCTGTTCTTTATTGGGATAAATCCTTATTTTTACTGCCCGGTTTATCTTTCTCACCCTGACTTTCTATATACTGATGGATTGTTCCAACAGGTGCTATATTTCAAAGATTTCTTTTGCTCTCTCTGACATCTTATCGTCCAGCATCTTTCTGCTATATTTCATAACCATGATCAGCTAACAACACAGAATGAGAATTATTATGTACACTCACTTATTGTTTATTTCGACCGTCCAATTTTCAAGAGCATATTGTTCTTTTTCTATTATAATATATTTATTGTATCAGAACAAGTGTTTTTGTGATTTTTTATGAATTTGAGCAAACATGCTCGAATGTGCAATTCATCCCATCACCTATAGGACGCCACTGAAAAACTATTTTTATACACATTATATAGTAGATTAAAACAAATAAAAACACTTTATATTGTACTGCTTTATGCAAAATAAAGACTTTTTCAGTGGCGTCCCTATAGAGGTGAGGGAATTCTTGCTACGGTTGTTAAAGGAGTATCTGCATGAAAAATAAAAAATGGATCACGCTGGCAGCTGCCGTTGTGCTTGCTGTGACTTCACTTCCTGTGACAGCATTTGCAGAGAAAAAAGACAGCACAGATGATAAGATGCTTACAAAAACCACTTTAAATAGCGCGGAGAATCTATAAAAGAAGTGGCGGAAATACCAGCAATGATATTTCCGCCGTTTTTACAACTCTGAATATCCTATCCAGAGCTACTTTGTGTTCATAGTATATGTTTTACAATCAAGTTTTATGAAATGTAAAAAGGAACTCGTCCAGAGCCCCTTTCCTTTGAATAAGTAATAATATCTTTCTCACTCCGGAAAAAGACTTCTTTGTACTTATATAATACTGGTTCAATTACTCCTTGTCAATATCTATTTTTATCTTTGTAATGTGTTCTGTCAAAGAAAGTTACTGTTCACATGATAGTATATTTATTGTTTACAAGTTGGTAGGTTCCGGTTATTATAAATCTAAGATTATTTGAGGTGTTAAAAGAGATGCAGGAGCCGCGACGCCTGCCAAATAATTTCTTTCATCTATAAATGCTCTGTTCCGAATGGATAGAGCTTTTTATTTTGCAATAAACATAATCAGAATCAATACTTTGCTAATAGTTTTTTCCAGGGTTTATAGCCTTTCATATAAGCAAAGTCTTCTTCATTTTGGAAGCCTGCAATCAGTTCTTTTTTCATTTCTTCAGCATATGGATTTTCTGCGTCTTGAAATTTTATATGTTTATATAATCTTGATTTCTGAAAATCACAGATTGTATCGACATTTTCCAGCTTTTCATATGCTTCTTCTGTTTTTTCCTGTTCCATGTATAATTGTCCAAGTTTTAGTTTTTTCATGGGATCATAGTCGGAAAAATAATTCAGATATTTTTCTGCCATTTCATAATTCCCTTTTCGCAAGTAGAATCCGAACAGAGAATCTGCCGCATGGTGCTGGATTTTTTCATCCTTGTCATTTAGTGCTATTTCGTACCAGAAATTAATCTGTTCGTCGTACTTATCGGGGTGCTCACACTGACCTATGATTCTTCGCGAGTCAAGCATCACCGCCACCTGCCAGATTAGCATGTTGCAGTTAGGGTAATCTTTTATGATATTTACTGCCCATTGATAGGTTTTTTCGTAACCTTCTACCGAAAACATTTTGTCCATTTCTTGAATAAGTTCTGTAATTTCAACGTCTGTCAGATTTTCATGAAAAGACAATAGGGTATCAAGGGAAATATGTAGCAGCCTTGCAATAGGTGCTAACAGTTCAATATCTGGATTGGAGTTCCCGTTCTCCCATTTATTCACCGCTGGGGTAGTTACTCCTAAGCGGTTTGCCATTTCCTCCTGGGTGAAACCAGACACTTTTCTATATTTTTTTATCACACTTCCAATATTCATCCTAATTCTCTCCTGATTGAAATTTCAAAAGCTTTTGTGATTAAATCATAGCATGATTGGAAATTGGACACAATTGAATTGTTGTTAAATAAAATTCATATTTTTTAACTAATGGGAAAGTTGATCGTGATTAGCAGTTGATTTTGGGGGCATATCCTAACAAAAGGAATCATGGAGGCTGTGTTTTGCGATACTTTGTATGTCCCCCCTGGTCACCAATTAATTAATTATGCATACTCTAACAGAAGAAGTCGGTAAAGGAGTGTCTGCATGAAAAATAAAAAATGGATTTCACTAGCGACAGCAGTCGTTCTGGCGGTGACTGCACTGCCGCTGGGAGTGTTTGCTGCAAAGAAAGATGAGGCGAAGCTTGCAAAAGTTACCTTAAATGAAGTAGCCCATTCCATCTTTTATGCACCGCAGTATGTGGCAATCGAAGAGGGATATTTTAAAGATGAGGGGCTTGATATGACGCTTATAACTGGCTTTGGGGCAGATAAAACTATGACTGCCGTCATATCCGGCGAGGCGGACATCGGATTTATGGGAGCAGAAGCATCTATCTATGCCTATCAGGAAGGAGCTACTGATCCTGTTGTAAACTTTGCACAGCTTACCCAACGGGCCGGAAATTTCCTTGTGGCAAGAGAAGAAATGCCGGATTTTAAATGGGAAGATCTGAAAGGCAGGAAAGTTTTGGGCGGACGCAAAGGTGGCATGCCGGAAATGGTATTTGAATATATTCTGAAGCAGAATGGCCTTGACCCTCAGAAAGATCTGTCTATTGACCAGAGCATTGACTTCGGCGCTACTGCGGCTGCTTTTACAGGAGATGATTCGGCAGATTTCACTGTAGAATTTGAGCCGTCTGCTACTGCTCTTGAAAAGCAGGGCGCTGGGTATGTCGTGGCATCCCTTGGTGTTGACTCCGGCTATGTGCCTTATACCTCCTACAGTGCCAAAACCAGCTATATGGAAAAAAATCCTGATATCATGCAGAAATTCACTGATGCTCTGCAGAAAGGTATGGACTACGTTCAGAGCCATACTCCAGAGGAGATTGCAGAAGTAATCGAGCCACAGTTCCCTGAAACAGATCTGGATACCATCACAGCCATTGTAAAACGTTATTACGATCAGGACACCTGGAAAGAAAATCTGGTGTTCGGGCAGGATGGTTTTGAACTGCTGCAGGATATCCTGGAAGATGCAGGTGAACTGAAAGAACGTACACCGTATACAGAACTGGTCAACACAGAATTTGCGCAAAATGCTTCCTGATGATTTGCTTTTTCTGATCCTCCTGTAATTTTAGCCCGATATTCGTCTCTTCTCATCCGTTCCTTCATATTGTCAGAGATTTTTGACTTGATTCAGCCAAACCATAATCTTATATATACTTTGAGTAACAGGTAGTAAAAAAGAACCATATTTTAACTCCAATTTCGAGAAACGCAGACAGAATTTCGTCATTTTGTCCTGCGTTTTTCTTATGTCTTTTGACAGTTTGACGGAATCCCCAGATACTGGTTACGGCTTTTCGTCAGAATGACAAGAAACGAAAAAAATCTTTGTACGATTCTTCCCTAGCCATCCCCCCTCCTTTTCGCTATACTATCTACAGATGAAAGAAACGAGTAATCAATCAGCAAAAACAATATGAAATAATTTTGGAGGAATAATAATCATGGCAAGCTTATCATTACAGCACATTAACAAAACTTACCCAAATGGTTTCCAGGCAGTTAAAGATTTCAATCTGGAGATCGAAGATAAAGAATTCATCATTTTCGTAGGACCTTCAGGATGTGGTAAATCTACTACACTTCGTATGATTGCCGGTCTGGAAGAAATTTCCGGCGGTACATTAAAGATTGGTGACAAAGTTATGAACGATGTAGAGCCTAAAGACCGTGATATCGCAATGGTATTCCAGAACTACGCTCTGTATCCTCATATGACAGTATATGATAACATGGCATTCGGACTTAAACTTCGTAAAGTTCCGAAAGACCAGATTGATAAAGCAGTTCGTGAAGCTGCAAGAATCCTTGACCTTGAGAAACTTCTTGATCGTAAACCGAAGGCTCTTTCCGGTGGTCAGAGACAGCGTGTTGCTATGGGACGTGCTATCGTACGTAATCCTAAGGTATTCCTTATGGATGAGCCTCTTTCCAACCTGGATGCTAAACTTCGTGTACAGATGCGTATCGAGATTTCCAAGATCCACCAGAGACTGGGTGCTACAATCATCTATGTAACACATGACCAGACAGAGGCTATGACTCTTGGTACCAGAATCGTTGTTATGAAAGACGGTGTTGTTCAGCAGGTAGATACACCTCAGAACCTGTATCAGAAACCAGGCAACTTATTCGTTGCAGGATTCATGGGATCTCCGCAGATGAACTTCCTTGACGCTGTTATCTCCGAAAAAGGCGGCAACCTTATCGCTAAAGTTGGCGATCATGAACTGGCTATCCCGGCTGCTAAAGCAAAAGCTCTTAAAGATGGCGGCTATGTAGGTAAAACAGTTGTTCTCGGTATCCGTCCGGAAGATATCCATGATTCCCAGATGTTCATCGAAGCTTCTCCAAGCGCACCGATGACATCCGTAGTTAAAGTTTACGAGCTTCTCGGAGCTGAAGTATTCTTATACTTCGACGTAAACGGAACTCAGGTTACAGCACGAGTTGATCCTCGTACAACAGCTAAGACCGGTGATCCGATCAAATTCGCATTCGATATGGAAAAATCTCATTTCTTTGATAAAGAAACAGAACTTACAATCTGCAACTAATTTTCAGGAATCTTTAATAAACCCGGGGAGTTTTCCCCGGGTTTTTATGTTATAATATAGAATTGGCTGCCTGATTACTTCGATCAGACAATTTGCAAGGATTGCTATAAGCTGATTCATACCCCAAAAGAAAGGATTGACCTAATGAAAATACAACAGATTTTACAGAAATGCCTGACAGACTGGAAGAATATCAGCCAGATTGATTTCTGTCTGCTGGATTCTGATAACCATATCTTTCTCTCTACCTGCGATAAAAAACTTCCTGCAGAATCAAAACTGGAAGAATTTCGCCAAAGCAGTGCCCTGTGTGTTTCCAATACAAGCTGCTGCCTGTATAAGATCATGGAGAACCATTCCATCTCCTATATTCTGATCGTATGGGGAAAAGCAGAAAGTACTGCTACCATCGGAGAGCTGGCCGTATGCCAGGTACAGAGTCTCCTGGCTGCCTATGCAGAGAAAAGCGACAAGAATACCTTTATGCAGAATCTTCTCCTTGGTAGTTATTCCGATGTAGATGCCTTTAACCGCGCCAAGAAACTGCACATTGCAACTTCTGTTCAGCGTGCCGTATTTCTTGTGGAAACCAAACAGACCAAGGATGAGAACGCTCTCGCTACGATCCGGAATATTTTCTCTGCCCGTACCAGAGATTTCATCACAGCTATTGATGATACAGGGATTATCATCATCAGAGAATTACAGTCTACAGAAACTTATGAGGATCTGGAATCAATTGCATATATGCTTGTAGATATGTTAAATACAGAAGCAATGACTTCCGCATGGGTTGCATACAGTAATCTGGCAGAGGATATTTCCAGGCTTCCAGACGCATACAAGGAAGCACATACAGCCCTTGAAGTAGGCAAGATTTTCTACGCAGATAAAAATGTATTCGGATATAACCAGCTTGGAATCGGCAGACTGATCTACCAGCTTCCTGTTTCCATATGTGAAATGTTTATCGACGAGATCTTCAAAGAGGAAACTCTGGATTCTATTGACGAAGAAACCCTGATCACCATCCGTACCTTCTTTGAAAATAACCTGAATCTCTCCGAGACCTCCAGACAGCTTTATGTACACAGAAATACTCTGGTGTACCGCTTTGAGAAGCTGCAGAGAAAATTCGGACTGGATATCCGTGCATTTGAGGATGCATTAACATTTAAACTGGCGATGATGGTTGTGGACTACATAAAATATTCTAAAAATCATCCGTCATAGATTTCTCAGACAATTTGATAACATCCATCTGCGTGATCAAACCGGCAGACTCTTACAGCTACGTGGCTACGCGATTCTACACCGAATAACTGGCTCCGCAGGGACTTACTTGATTCGGTTAAAAAAGCGTTATATCTTCACCAGAAATCTCTGTTGAAAATACAACGCTTTTTATTATTTCTTATATATTCTATTTCGCTTCTTTCAGCAGCATCAGATGCTCTTCCGGAAAATGAATATATTTCGGAACTTTTGCATGCGGATCTTCCTCAAAATTTCCTTTGGGGCACATCCACCAGACCGGCTGACAGTCTCCACCTTTCTTGTTCTTCAGTAAATACTGATGTTCAAAGGTCGTTTCAATATATTCCATAACTTCCACTTCCATGTGGTTCTCTCCGCCTTCAGATGCACCTTTCATCCAGTGACCGCGGATTCCCACATGCGTAACATCATCCGGCACCACATCTTTGGTCTGCAGCATCAAATCCCAGTCCACTGCATAAATACTGTGTTTTCCCATTTTCTGTACAGTTGAGAAATTTTTACACCCTGTCAGTCTGGCTGCCTGCAGAATACCGGGTCGTTCAAAGAGTTTCTTGGTTTCTCCTGTAGTAAGTGCCTGACCGCTGTCCAGAATTGTCAGATGTCCGCAGAACTTGTAAGCCTCATCGCGGCTGTGAGTGACCAGAATCATATCACCTGTGTACTCATTAAGAAAGTTCTGCATATCACGCTGCATGATATCTTTCAGATATCCATCCAGTGCTGAGAACGGTTCATCCAGAAGGATGACTTCCGGTTCTCCGATCATCATTCGTGCCAGTGCGACACGCTGCTGCTGACCTCCGGAAAGCTGTCCCGGATAACGTTTCTCCAGCCCGTTAAGCTGATAGCGCTCTATGTAATCTGCCACTTTTGCCTTAAGATGTTTCTTATCTCCTCTGTATCCGCATGCGATATTCTTCTCTACAGTCATGGTAGGAAAAAGTGCATAGTTCTGAAAAAGATAGCCGACCTTCCTCTCCTGCGGTTTAAGATTGATTTTCTTTTCTGAATCAAAAAGAACTTTATCATTTACAACAATTCTTCCTGAGTCCGGTGTCTGGATTCCTGCAATACAGCGCAGAGTCATACTTTTTCCGCTTCCGGATGCTCCAAGGATCCCCATTGGAGAACCATCACTCTCCAGCTTTACTTTCAGAGTGAAGCCATGAAGTTTCTTCTCAATATCCACACTGACTGCCATTACATCCACCTGCCCATCTTCATTCCCTTACCGGAAACGATATTGATCGCCGCAACGATCACAAATGAAATGATCAAGATCACAACTACCCAGAAACCGGCCATGCCATAATTTCCTGCCGCAGTCTCCGAAGCAATGGCAACGGAAACGGTTCTGGTCTTGCCAAGAATGTTTCCTGCGAGCATGGATGTAGCACCGTATTCTCCGATTGCTCTGGCAAAGGCAAGGACTGTACCGGATGCGATTCCGGGTCCTGCTGTCGGCATGACAACTGTCCAGAAGATTCTTCTGTCACTCATGCCAAGTGTCTTGCCTGCTGCGATTAAATTCACATCCACCTGTTCAAATGCAGCGCGTGCATTTCGGTACATCAGTGGAAACGCAATTACAGATGCTGCGATCACGCAGCCCTTCCAGGTCTGTACGATCTTAATATCAAAATTATCCAGCAGAAATGCCCCGAACGGACGTCTCAGACTGAACAGCAAAAGCAGAATGAAACCGGCCACTGTCGGGGGAAGTACCAGAGGCATGGTCAGAATACCATCCAGTATGCCTCTGGAAAAAGGTTTCATCTTCATTACCAGTCTCGCAAAGAATATTCCCAGAAAGAACGCGATCACAGTCGCTGTGAAACCTGTTTTCAATGAAATCCACAAGGGACTCCAGTTTATTTCTGCCAGAAATTCACTCATTCTTATTTAGCTTCCTCTGTTGTCTCTGTCTCAGCATTTGTTTCTGTGTCATCTGCTTCTTCTGTTGCTTCTGCATCTTTATCATCTGTTTCGGAAGCATCATCTGCTTTGTATGCTGTGAATCCGTATTTCTCGAATACTTTCATAGCGTCGTCAGATTTGATGTACTCAAGGAATGCTTCTGTAGCTGCTGTATCATCTTCAGATGCCTCTTTGTCTTCGATAAGGCCTACCGGATAGAGAACAGGTGTCTTCAGTGCATCTGCCGGAGCTTCTGCGATAACGTCTACTTTATCTGCAACGGAAGCTGCATCTGTAGCATAAACGATACCGATCTCATTACTTCCTTCACTTACTGCAGCAAGAACTTCAGATACATTTTTACCTTCATTGATTTCCATCTTATTTACTTCATCTGTAATTCCAAGATTGTCGAAAATTTCTCTGGAATACTGTCCAACAGGAACGCTGTCACCTGCAAGTGCGATGTTGGCCGCATCTGTGATGTTCTCGAATCCTGTAACTTTTGTTTCTCCATCCTTAGGTTTGATCAGAACGACTTTGTTCTCAAGGATATCTTCTACCGTATCTTTCTTAGCCAGATCTTCGTCTACCAGAGCGTCCATCTGCTTGTCAGCTGCTGAGAAGAAGATATCGCAGCGTGCGCCTTCTTCGATCTGTGTCTGTAATGTGCCTGAGCTGTCTGCATTGTAGAGGATTTCAACATCAGGATATGTCTCATTGAAGTCTTTCTGGATTTCTTCCATTGCATTGCTTAAGCTTGCTGCGATGAATGTGTTGACTTCACCTTTTAAGTCTGTACCCGCTGCGAAAACTCCTGTGCTGAACATTCCTGCACTCAGTACTCCTGCCATCATTGCTGCAATTAATTTCTTTCTCATATTTTTACCGCCTTTCATTTAGTTTCGTTTTGTTTTATTCAGTTTTGTTTCCTTTTGTATCTATTGTACAAAACTTTTGTATTCTTGTCAATTTTATTTGTATATGTTATCATGTAAATGATAAAAGGTCGAAAGCCTTATTTTTACTGCCATAAACAACTTTCCGGCCTTTGATCGGGTATCAGATAAATCGTTACTGTTCACTCCGTTCTCAGTAACGCAGCCAAAATTCATTCCAGATTGCCTGTGGCAATGGAATTTTGGCTTGTATGTCTCGGGATTTTGGCATATCCATGCCAAAACACCTCGCGGGATAGTGGAGTGTGAACAGTAACGATAAATCTATAGAAAAAAAATAATAAACAGTGAGGTAATTATCATGAAATTAAGTGCACGCAATCAGTTAAAAGGGAAAGTAGTAAGTATCAATAACGGAGCTGTAAACTCCATCGTTTCTATTGATATCGGCGGTGGAAACATTATCACAGCAACCATCTCCTGTGCAGCAGTTGAAGAATTAAACCTGAAAGTAGGTTCTGATGCTTATGCAGTGATCAAGGCTACTAATGTCATGGTAGGTATTGATGAATAAACTTTACACAGCTCAGGAGGTCGCAGACCGTCTAAAGATCAAAAAGACAACGGTCTATGAACTTATCAAGCGCGGTGAGCTGGAATCTTCCAAAATCGGAAAACAACTCAGGGTCAGCGAAGATCAGTTGACACAGTATCTTAACAGAAGCAGTTCCGGCAATTCCGAAAGCGGGCAGGATATTCCATACACTTCTGTTAATTTTGAACCTGAGAGCTCTCTGCTGAAGAGAGATTATCTGCTTCATTCCAGTGGTATCATTTTAGGCGGCCAGACTTCTGCCGCCCTGGAGCTTCTTCTCGGCAAAATGTCCGCTCATCCTGATGGCCTTCCTGTCCTGCAGTCTCATATGAATGACTATAACGGACTTTATTCCCTGTATTTCGAAAAGGCACATATCGCTGCTACCAGTCTGGATATAGATGATATCCGTCACCTGGTTCCCGGAATCCCGCTGATACTTCTTTCTTTATATAAATACTCTGTCGGCTTCTATGTACAGGCCGGAAATCCTGAAAAGATTTCTTCTGTGGAGAACCTGACGGATCCGAAAGTTGTTTTTATGAATCGTGAAAAGGGAAGTGCCCGCAGGGTTTATCTGGACCGTCTGTTAAAAGAACGGGGAATCTCTTCTGAAAAAATCAGCGGATACAGAAATGAAGCTGTCTCTGATATGTCATCTGCATCTGCTGTTTTTGAGCACAGAGCGAATGTTGCTTTTGGAGAAGAAATGATCGCACGTTACTTTCCGGGACTTGATTTCGTCCCTGTGACTGATATGCAGATGTATCTGGCAATTCCTGCGGAATCTGTGAGAAAGCCGGGGTTCTCTGTTCTTGTGGAAATTGTACAGTCTGAAGATTTCAAAGCTGAGATTCATCATCTGACAGGTTATGATACCTCTTATACCGGCGAAATGATCTGTATATAAGAAACCTGTAACATAATAAAAAGCCCTGCTGTCCGGGATATACGCTTATGACGTACATGCCGCTTATACAGCAGGGCTTTTCTTATACATTATTTACAACCAAGAAGTGTTTTTCCGATAAAGTATCCAAGCACCAGAATACCAAGTGCGATTCTGTACCATCCGAATGCCTTAAAGTCATGTTTCTTTATGTATCCCATCAGGAATTTGATCGCGATAATGGAAACTACAAATGCCACTACCATTCCCACGATCAGGATCATCACCTCTGTTCCTGTGAAAGAGAAACCGAATTTCAGGATTTTCAGAAGACTGGCTCCGAACATGACCGGGATTCCCAGGAAGAAGGTAAATTCTGCTGCTACTGTACGGGAGGTTCCTGCAAGGATACCACCGATAATGGTGGAACCTGAACGGGATGTACCCGGAACTACGGAGAGTACCTGGAACAGACCGATGATGAGTGCAGTCTTAAATGACAGATTTTCCAGATTTGTACAGGTTGGTCTTCTTCTCTTGTTATAATTCTCAATGACAATGAAGAGGATACCATATACGATCAGTGCAATGGCAACTACTACATAGTTATTAAATTTCTCTTCAATGACATCATTAAACGGAAGTGCGATAACAATCGTCGGTATACAGGCTACTATAATTTTAAACCAGAGTACCCATTTTTCTTTATCACAGAACTTCTCCACAAAAGTAAGAATTCCTCTGGATACTGCACCATGCCTGTTAAGCACTGCCTGCTGTTTCTTTGAAATTGGTCTGATATAAAACGGCCACAATTTGTTCCAGTAGAGAACTACAACCGCGAGGATCGCGCCAAGCTGGATCACTACGAAAAACAGATTCTTAAAATCCTCTGTCACATTCAGTTTCAGGAACTCATCCACCAGGATCATATGTCCGGTACTGCTGATCGGGAGCCATTCTGTGATTCCCTCTACAATCCCAAGGAAAATGACCTTTAACAGTTCAATAAAATCCATAATCTTTCCCTTCCTGTTTTCTTTTTTGTTGTTATTCTTATTTACAACGATTTTCAACCGGATCAGACAGGTTTCTGCCAGATAATAAGTAATGCAAAAGACCCACATATATCTATCTGACTCACTGTAAATACTCATATGATTATATTACACACCATGCCACTGATACAACTGTAATCTGTATTTTTCTGCTGATTCTATAAGATAAAAACAGCCGCCTTTTCTCCGACAGAGAAAATTACGGCTGCTTTTCATCATTTCATATTATTTATCAGTTCTTTATCTTCTTGCAATCGTAGCAATATCAATAAGAGATAAATTGTTCAGGTCTGTATTCTCAAGGCTGGTTGCCAGTGCTTCTGCTGTATCCAGAGAAGTAAGGACATTGACACCTGTCTCGATGGCGTTACGTCTGATGACGAAACCATCTTTCTGATGCTCTACACCCTGTGGCGGAGTATCGATGACAACGTCGATCTTATGACCAAGGATAAGGTCCATAAGGTTCGGTGCAGGCTGCTCCAGCTTATTTGTACGGATAACTTTGATTCCGTTTTCTTTGAGGACTTTTGCAGTTCCCAGTGTAGCATAGATTCTGTATCCAAGTGCTTCGAATCTTCTTGCGATCGGGATGATATCCTGTTTGTCTTCGTCTTTGACAGTGATAATCATGTTTTTATGTTTCGGAAGACGGATACCTGCTCCGATAAATGCTTTGTAAAGCGCTTCATTGAATGTCTCAGCAATACCAAGGCACTCACCTGTTGACTTCATTTCCGGTCCAAGACTGATATCAGCGCCGCGGATCTTCTCAAATGAGAATACAGGCATCTTGATCGCATAGTGTTTTGCTTCCGGCTGAAGTCCCGGTTCATAGCCCATGTCTTTCAGCTTGTATCCAAGGATTACCTTCGTTGCAAGAGGAACGATCGGAATTCCTGTTACCTTGCTGATGTACGGTACAGTACGGCTGGAACGAGGATTAACCTCAATCACATATACATCATCTCCAAGAACAATGAACTGGATGTTGATCATACCGATAACATGCAGTGCTCTTGCAAGACGCCTGGTGTATTCTGCAATTGTCTCTTTTGCTTTCTCGCTGATGGTCTTAGCCGGGTATACGGAGATACTGTCACCGGAGTGGATTCCGGCACGCTCGATATGTTCCATGATACCAGGAATCAGGATATCCTCGCCATCGCATACAGCATCTACTTCGATTTCCTTACCCATCAGGTATTTATCAACAAGGATCGGGTGCTCCTGTGCAATCTGGTTAATCACACCAATATACTCTTCTACGTCCTCATCGCTTACAGCGATTCTCATGCCCTGACCACCAAGTACATAGGAAGGACGAACCAGAACAGGATAACCCAGCTCATTTGCTGCTTTCTTAGCTTCCTCAGCAGTAAATACTGTCTGTCCCTTTGGTCTCGGGATCTCGCATTTTTCAAGAATCTCATCAAAGAGCTCACGGTCCTCTGCTGCATCTACGTTCTCCGCAGATGTTCCGAGAATCTTAACGCCCATCTTTGTCAGTGCTTCTGTTAATTTGATAGCTGTCTGACCACCGAACTGTACAACTGCTCCGTCCGGTTTCTCGATATTTACTACATTCTCAACATCTTCCGGTGTCAGAGGCTCGAAATACAGTTTATCTGCAATATCAAAGTCTGTACTTACTGTTTCCGGGTTGTTGTTGATGATAATGGTCTCATAGCCTTCTTTTGCAAATGCCCATGTACAGTGTACGGAACAGAAGTCGAACTCAATACCCTGACCGATACGGATCGGACCGGAACCAAGTACCAGGATTTTCTTTTTATCCGGTGTTGCTACTGCTTCATTCTCTGTGCCTTCATCGCCGTATACAGAATAGTAATATGGTGTTGCTGCCGCAAACTCTGCAGCACAGGTATCAACCATCTTGTATGCTGCTTTGATCTGGTATTCTTCACGAAGAGCTTTGATTTCTTCTTCTGTTTTACCTGTCAGACGAGCAATGATATAATCCGGAAATTCCATGCGCTTTGCTTCCAGAAGAAGCTCTTTTGTAAGCTTTCTGGTTTTAAGTGCATTTTCCATTCCAACAAGGATTGCCAGCTTATCAATGAACCAGATATCAATCTTGGTAATGTCATGAAGCATGGACTGCGGCATACCGCGGCGGATTGCTTCTGCGATTTTCCAGATTCTGCGGTCATCTACGATTTCCAGTTCTGCCAGAAGTTCTTCATCTGTAAGCTGTGTAAAATCGTAGGACATAAGGCTGTCTACATGCTGTTCCAGAGAACGAATTGCTTTCATCAGAGCGCCTTCAAAGTTATGGCAGATGCTCATAACCTCACCGGTAGCTTTCATCTGAGTCGTAAGGGTTCTCTTTGCAGTAATAAATTTGTCAAATGGAAGTCTCGGAATCTTCACTACGCAGTAGTCAAGCATTGGCTCGAAACTTGCATATGTTTTTCCTGTGATCGCATTCGGGATCTCATCCAGTGTGTAACCCAGAGCAATCTTTGCTGCAACCTTTGCGATCGGGTAACCTGTTGCCTTACTTGCAAGTGCAGAGGAACGGCTTACACGCGGGTTTACCTCGATTACACAGTATTCAAAGCTGTCCGGTTTCAGAGCGTACTGAACGTTACATCCACCTGTGATTCCAAGTTCTGTGATGATGTTCAGGGCTGAAGTACGGAGCATCTGATATTCTTTATCTCCCAGTGTCTGAGATGGAGCAACTACGATAGAGTCACCTGTGTGGACACCAACCGGATCAATGTTCTCCATGTTGCAGACTGTGATACAGTTTCCTGCACTGTCACGCATTACTTCATATTCAATCTCTTTCCATCCTGCGATGCAGCGCTCTACCAGAACTTCACCTACACGTGAAAGACGAAGACCATTCTCTAGGATTTCACGAAGTTCATATTCATTATGAGCGATACCGCCGCCGCTTCCACCGAGTGTGTAAGCAGGACGGAGAACTACCGGATAACCAATGATGTTTGTAAATGCAAGACCATCTTCTACTGTTGTAACAACCTTGGATGCTGCAATCGGCTCACCGATCTTCTCCATGGTATCTTTAAATTCCTGACGGTCCTCCGCTTTCTTGATTGTCTGGGCAGTTGTACCGATCAGTCTTATATTGTGTTCTTTGAGGAAACCTTTCTCATCCAGCTCCATGGCAAGGTTTAATCCCGCCTGGCCGCCCAGTGTAGGAAGGACGCTGTCCGGTTTCTCTTTCAGGATAAGCTGTTCTACTACTTCTACTGTCAGAGGCTCGATATAAACTCTGTCAGCGATATCTTTATCTGTCATGATGGTTGCAGGGTTGGAGTTAAGAAGAACAACCTCAATGCCTTCTTCTTTCAGGGAACGGCATGCCTGTGTTCCTGCATAGTCAAACTCTGCTGCCTGGCCGATGATAATCGGGCCGGAACCAATTACAAGTACTTTTTTAATGTCTTTATTTCTTGGCATTATTTATTTCCTCCCATCATATCCATAAATCTGTCAAACAGGTAACTGGAATCCTGCGGTCCCGGGCATGCTTCAGGATGGAACTGTACAGTAAAGATATTCTTTCCTTCGTATGCCATACCTTCGTTTGTGCCGTCATTGACGTTAACGAATGCAGGTTTTGCAATGTTTTTCTCTTCAAGTCCCTCAGCATCTACTACATAACCATGGTTCTGGGAAGAAATGTAAACACGTCCTGTTGCAAGGTCTTTGACCGGATGATTTCCGCCTCTGTGTCCGTATTTCATCTTATGAGTATCTCCACCTGTTGCAAGAGCCATAAGCTGATGTCCAAGACAGATTGCGAAGATCGGAACTTCAGAATCATATAATTTTTTTATTTCCTTTATAATAGAAGTACATTCCTTTGGATCTCCAGGGCCGTTACTTAACATAATGCCATCCGGATTTGTCTCCAGAATCTCTTCCGCAGGTGTCAGTGCCGGATAAATTGTAACCTCACATCCTCTTTCATTCAGGGAACGTGCAATGTTTCTCTTAGCTCCCAGGTCAAGAAGTGCTACTTTCGGACCGTCGCCTTTTAAAATCTCTTTCTCGCGGCATGTTACCTTCTCTACTACCTTACCTGTTGTATATGCTTTTAACTGGGGGATAATTGTATCTAAATCATAATTTTCATTGACGGTGATCATACCGTTCATGGTACCTTTCTCACGAAGGATTTTCGTTAAGGCTCTGGTATCAATTCCGGCAATACCTGGAATATCATGCTTTGTTAAGAAATGCTGAATCGTGTCCACGCTTCTGAAATTACTTGGGACACGGGATAATTCGCGGACAATAAAGCCGTCCACCCATGGCTTTGATGACTCCTGGTCATCATAACAAATTCCGTAATTCCCAATGAGGGGATAAGTCATACATACTGCCTGTCCTGCATAGGAAGGGTCGGTCATTACTTCCAGATAACCGGTCATGGAAGTATTAAAGACGATTTCGCTGATAACGTCTCTCGTTGAACCAATGCTTGTACCTTTGAACACATGGCCATCTTCTAATATCAGAAATGCTTTCATACAATCTCCCTTTCTTATCTTTATATTGTGTCTATCACTTATTTTTTCCTAAATCTTCAAGATTGTATCACAGCAAAGTGCTTTTTTCAACCTTATAAGGTACTAAAAATAATTAAGTTGATATTAAAAACTTTTTTGTAATTTCAGGCAGATCCAATCACATGCATTCACTGCTTTCTCACATCCAAATACCTCTATAAAATTTAAATCATCCTCTTCTCTGTGCAACTCTACACCGGATAACTGCTCCGCAGTTTATCAGAAGAAGCTTACACTTCTACGTAACAAATTGTGCGTTTTGATGATACTGTAAAAAAAATTAAAAAAATTTCAAAAAAGCTATTGACTTTTATCCATACATCGGTTATTATAAATGAGCAGTCGCGAGAGAGCGATTGATAAATAAGAAATGCAGAAGTGGCGGAATTGGCAGACGCGCAGGCTTCAGGTGCCTGTGGTAGCAATATCGTGTGGGTTCAAGTCCCATCTTCTGCATTATTTTTTTACTCAAAAAAGGAAACTGATACAGTTTCCTTTTTTTCTGTTCTTATGACACAAAAGACATCAGATAACGGTAAATCTTCCATGTGGTTTCATTATCGTAATGAGTTCCGTCTGTTGTCTTATATCCCTGCTTTTTCAGATAAGAATAAAGATCTGCATATTTCGCACCGGCAACTTCTTTTTTCATTCTGGCATTGAAATCTTCGATTTCCTCATTTGTTACATAAGGATCTTTGGTTACCTGTCCCACTGCCACAATATAGGCATCCGCTCCCTGCGCTTTCCATTTTGGAATCTCCTCATTCAGCAGACTGATATAATTTGAAATATTGTATACATCATTAACACCAAGCCAGACAAAAATATCTTCATTTCCTTTCATCTGCTCCTGCAAGGTCTTCAGGGCAGTATCTCTAAGCCATTTATACCCCATTCCAACCTCACATATCCATGTGATGTTATCGTTCTCCACAACATCTTTCATCATATCTGTTCTGGAATCTCCGATCATAATAGTCTTTCGCATTACCGCCTCTGCCGGATCACTCAGTTCAGAATATACAACATTTCCCTGATTTCGTACATATGCCCGTATTCTGTAATAATAAGTCTTTCCTGAAACAGCACCTGTATCTGCATAACTGAATGTTGTATTGCCGGAAACTATATTGATTCTTTTATATCCTCTGTCCTCGGATTCTGACCGGAATATCTGATATCCTTCTGCAGTTTTGATTTTTTTCCATTTGATCAGGGTTCCGCTTTCTTCTCTCACTCTTATCCGGGTGATCACAGGTTTTCCGGGAGCTGTTTTTATCTCCAGTGCTTTCGATGATGGGCTGTACAGAGTTTTGTTTCCCTGTTTCAGATAAGAACGTATCTTATAAGTGTAGAGCTTATCTTCAGAACCTGTCAGTGTAAAACTGGTAATGTTCCTGTTCTTGATCCTTTCCACGCATTTGTATTTTCCGTAGGCTTTATAATACAGAAAAATCTGATAGCCGGAGGCCTTCTTTACTTTATTCCAGTTCAGAGTCACTCTGTTTCCGGCTGCTGTTCCGGACAATACCGGTGTTTCCGGTTTTGCAGATGCTGCGGATGCCGATACTGTTCCAAACAGCATTACCGCTATCAACCAAAATAAAAAGAAACTCTTTCTGATATATTTCACATGACATTCCTCCCATCTATAACAATTCATCTATAGCAATACCGGACTGTCCACAGTATTTTACGGAATTGCCATAATCAAAGAGCCGGCTCTGTAAAAGATATCTGCTCTCACATCGCCGGCTTGATTTTATACTGTTCTCAATTATTTTTGTATTATTTGACTTTCACGCTCTTCACTGCGCTGTAACCTGTATATACCTTTGCAGATCCTACCATCTTATATGCGCGTGCTCTGAAATAATAAGTTTTACCACTTGTCAGTTTTGTCTTATTTGCGGTCAGCTTTGTAGTTCCTTTTACAACCGTACCCTTCTGGGATTTCTTGGATGATCCACAGTAAACATCATATCCGTCTGCACCTGCAACAGCCTTCCAGCTTACGGTTGCCACACCTTTTTTGGTGGACTTCACAGAGATTGCCGGCTTTGTACCTGTTGCTGTAGCTTTCACTTCTGCGGAATTTGACCAGGATCTGAGGTTCTTATTGGCATCTTTTACCTGTACAGTTGCTGTAACTCTGTATGTGTAGACTGTTCCTGTAGAAATCACATTATCTGTGTAATCTTCTCCGAACTCTGCGTCAGCCAGATCACCATTATCCCATGTTTTAACAGTTTCATATGCACCGTTGCCTGTTTTCTTCTCCAGTTTGTAAGAAGCATCATCTGTACTGGAACCAACGTTTACCACGATCTGATCCCATGTTGCAGATGTGATGGATGCAGTTGCCTTCAGCATTTTGACCTTGGATGAAACCTTTGCATCACAGCTGAACTGCTGAGGTACGGCAATCCATTCCGGTGTAAAGTCAATAGAAGGTGTCTTACTCAGTGAGTTTCCGTCAAGGTATAAGGAAACTACCTGAGATCCTTCCTTGCTGTTTTCCAGTTTCAGATTTGTGATCTTATTGTTTCTAAGATCAAGGATTCCCTGAAATCCGGCACAGTTAAATGAAGTGATGGCATTATTGGAGGCATTGACTTCTGAAAGACTCTTTACATAATCAGTATCTCCGATGTTCAGTCCTGCATTTGCCTGTGTGGTAAATTTATTGGAGCTTGCATCTACGAAATCCAGATTCTTCAGATATTTCTTGGAAGGCATTACTACCTTTGTCAGTTTATTGCTTCCATACTTCACTACACGAAGATTTGTGCATTTGCTGAGATCCAGAGTTCCTGCAAGACTGTTATTACTCAGATTCAGATATGCAACTTTTGTATTCTTTGTAATATTTACAGAAGTAAGTTTGTTATTTGCCGCAAACAGATCTGTCGCATAGGTAAAACGTTCAATACCTTTCAGGTTGGAAATTCCAAGTCCTGAAACATCAATCGTCTTGGCTGCTTTGATCTCTGCCGCTGAAAGTTTCTTATCCTTGTCTGTATCAATATTGTCTAAAACATACTGGCGGAACTTTGCATCCGGGAAGTTCGCTGAACTGACTGCTACTGCTGATGATGCTTCAGCAGCATCGGACTGAAATTCAGATCCGTCCTCTACCTCCGGAGCTTCCTCTTCTGCTGAGCCAACAGACTGTTCTTCTACTGTTGATGTATCATCACTAAAATCAGCAGCCTGAACGCTGATACCAGAAGTCATCATAGCTGCACTGATCATTCCTGCGACTAATAACTGATTTAATTTTCTGTTTTTCATCTTTCCCTCTCCTGTTCGTAATTTTCATACCTTTTGATACGATATAAAATTATCATATTCCATATCAATTTGCAACATATTTTTAATTATACTGTAATTATCTGGTAAATCTGTAAAAATAATTTACCCTGCAGTTACTTACTTCTCTTCCATTGTTTCTTTTTCCACTGGTGTTTCTTCCACCGGCTGTTCCTGTGCTGGTTCTGTTTCTGCTGTTTTCTCTGTCTCTGGTTCTTCCGGCTGTAATTCTTCTGCCGGTGTTTCTTCCGGCTCATTACTCCCATCTTCATCTTCATCTGAAGATACAGTGTCATTTTCCACATTCTTCGCCGGTTCCGGAGTCGGGCATGACGTTCCGCAATACGGACAGAAACTTACATTAATATCTACCTCCCGCTCGCAGGACGGGCAGATTTTCTCTCCTTTCAGGTTCGCAGCATTATCCTTATACTCCCTGATTTTCAGATAATGCTGATCAATCTCCTGACATAAAGCACTTAACTCACTATCAATTCCATCACCCTGAGAATGTCGTCTGTAAACAATATCACCGATATCAACTTTGATTTTCTCAATAATGCGCTCTTCTCCTGTGATTTTACTTCTTATCTTCTGTGCCTCGATCGTCTGCTCTGCGCGGGCACCTAATTCTCTTGTTGTCTTTCCCAGTTCCTTCGTTGTTTTTGAAAATGTCTTAACTAATCCATCAAAAAAATCTGTTCCCATAATATTTACTCCCTTCCATTATTGTCCTCATAATGCAAGAACAAAACTATTTTAATTAATGACTACCCTCCAGCAGGATCGGCTCCTGTCCGCGAAGAAGGATCTTCGGACCACCGTTTCCTTCTATGTATTCTCTTGTGATCACAACCTCTCCTATGCTGTCATCTTTCGGAATCTCATACATGATATCCAGCATATACTCTTCCAGTATCGCGCGAAGTGCCCTGGCACCTGTATCTCTCTCCAGTGCTTTCGCAGCAATTGCATGAAGCGCCCCGTCTTCAAATTCCAGTTTCACTTCATCCAGTGCAAGAAGTTTCTGATACTGTTTAAGAATCGCATTCTTCGGCTCCTGCAGGATCTTCACAAGCATATCCTCATTCAATCCGTCCAGAGTAAAGATGATCGGAAGTCGTCCGATAAATTCCGGAATCATTCCAAAACTGCGGATATCCTCCACTGTTACTTTCTGAAGCAGATGAGGATCATTATCATATTTATCCTTCAGGTCTGCATAAAAACCGATAGATGCCTGCTTGTTCAGCCTTTCTTTAATGATATTCTCCAGATCAGGAAAAGCACCGCCACAGATAAACAGAATATTACGTGTATTAACAGTTACAAGCGGTACCATTGCGTTTTTGCTGTTTGCACCTACAGGAACTTCCACCTCACTTCCCTCAAGAAGCTTCAGCATTCCCTGCTGCACTGCCTCACCACTGACATCTCTCTGGTTGGTGTTCTTCTTCTTGGCAATCTTATCAATCTCATCAATGAAAATAATACCATGCTCGGCACGCTCCACATCATTATCTGCCGCCGCCAGAAGTTTGGAAACAACGCTCTCTATATCATCGCCAATATAACCGGCTTCTGTAAGAGAAGTGGCATCTGCAATTGCAAGCGGCACATCCAGAAGTTTCGCCAGGGTTTTAACCAGATAGGTTTTACCGCATCCGGTTGGTCCGATCATCAGCATATTAGATTTCTCAATTTCAATCTCATCCATTGTATCTGTTGCCACACGTTTATAGTGATTGTAAACCGCTACAGACATTACTTTCTTGGCCTTCTCCTGACCAATCACATACTGGTCAAGGGTTTCTTTGATCTTATGGGGAGCAGGAATATTTTTCAGATCCAGAACCGGTTTTTCCTGTTTCTTTTTCTTTTTTTCTTTCTTTGGCTGCTGCACCGGATTCTGGAAGCTGCCCAGATCGATCATACTCACATTCGGCATATTCAACAGGTCAGAATAATTGAACTTACCCTCATTAAACTGCTGATTCATAGAATTAAAGCTCTTCTGCATACAATCTGTGCAGACATGTATGTTATTGGGAAGTTCGATCATCGGACCGGCCTTGCTCTCAGGTCTGCGGCAGAGAAAACAGAATTTTTCGGATTTGTTTCTCTTTTTCTCTGTATCTTCGCTGCTGTCTATTATTTCATCATCATTATAGTTCTCGCTCATAATGACTCCTTTCTATATCCTCTTATTCGTAACAGTACAGTGCTCCTGCAGGATAGCAGGCTGCTGGATCATTACGCTTATTTAACTGAATTATATCATACAATTCCCTTATAACAAAATGAAAGTTTTATAAACACAAAAAGAATCCTGCCTGGGTTACTGTTCACTGATAATATTATAAAAGACACCGCCGCATGGGCGATGTCTTTTGTTTTATTCATTGTCCGGTCTGGTGCCGAGAGTCAGCTCTACAGTATTTTCTTCATATTCCCCATTAGTGGCTCTTGCAATAACTGCCTCAATCTTCTCTCCCGATTTATAATACTGCAGTTTATCCAGCAGATCATCACCATCACTGACTTTCTGTCCGTCGAATTTTACGATGATGTCGCCTTTACAGATACCTGCCTCCTGTGCCGGAGAATCATCCTCCACACTTCTTACAAAGGCGCCTGTGGGCATATTATACATCTCAATTGCCTCTGTGGTCAGACTGGCAAGACTTACTCCCAGATATCCTTTTTTGCTGCTGTCTACTTTCTCCCTGGTCTCACGATTCATCAGTTCTTCCAGAATAGGCTTTGCCTTGGAAATAGGAATGGCATATCCCATACCTTCTACAGCACTGTCTGCGTATTTTGCAGAATTGATGCCGATCAGCTCGCCTTTCATATTCAAAAGTGCACCACCACTGTTACCCGGATTGATTGCCGCATCCGTCTGGATCAGTCCTGTACTGTTCGTTCCGTCATCTGTAGAAATCGTCCGGTTCAATGCACTTATCCAACCTGATGTTACAGACTGACCATATCCAAGCGCATTACCGATCGCAACTACCTGCTGCCCTACTGCCAGATCATCCGAACTTCCTATCTGAGCAATCTTGATCTGATTTAAAGTGTCCTCAGGGATATCCGATTTCTTCACCGCAACTACTGCCAGATCATTATCAGCATCTGTACCCTTAATCTTGGCACTGACCGCATCCTCTACATTCAGATCTCCATTATCTCCCGCATTCACAGTCTCTGTCTCTGCATTTGCCACATCATCCCCGATAAAGCAGACACTCAGAGTTGTAGCTCCATCCACCACGTGATTATTCGTTGCGATCAGAAGCTCATCATCGTTATCTCCAACGATAATCCCTGAACCTGTTGACGCACTCTTATATTGGCGGGAACTATATCCGAAAAAGCTTGGTATTTCCTGAACACTGACAGTAGTGATCGCAACTACAGAAGGCATGGAAGCCTGAGCCACTGCTGCTACTGTTCCATTCTCAGAGTCAGACAGCACCTTATCGGCAGTGCTGTCATCTGATGCCGTTTCCTGAAGATCCACACTGTCTGTAGTTTTAATCTGCACCGAAGACTTACCTGTATTCAGGAATCTGTCTGCTGCAAAATTCGCCGCCTGAAATACAACTGCCGCCACCAGGCCAAAGATCACAGCCAGTGCGATTGTCGTCCCTGCTTTTTTCTGAAAAGAATTCTGATTTCTTCTGTGTCCAGAGGGACCGGATGGTTTCAAAACAGTTCCCTGTTCTTCATGGAACTGATAATGTTCATATCTGGGCTGCTGACCGGAATCATCTGTTTTTTCACCCAGGTTTCTTTCATCATTCATGTAATCTGCTCCCTTCTGTTCCTGTATTACTGTTTATCGGAGCACTCCCCGAAATAAACAATGATCTGTAACTGTTTTATTTCTGCACAGTTACAGCAATTCTTCTCCTGAACTCTGGAATCAGTATATCAATTAATTGTGTTCAAAATGTGACAATTATCGTAAATTGGCGTGTCTTAAGGTTATCCGCTTACCTTTATTTTCTGTTCCAGTAATATGGACTCATGGTACATGCAAGAACAACTTTCCGGGGAAGTTTTCTGTATCTTTTCCCCAGGAAATATCCTGCATATTTCATTCCGCTCTGCCAGATCAGCTGAGGAATCAGCCAGAAGTGTCCCGTTCTTATCAGATAGCCCAGGCTTCTTTTTACCAGACGGATTCCCTCTCCCTCAGAAGGTACTCCTTCAAAAATTTCCGGATGCTCTGCCTGGGATACTCCCAGATCGAAGTTTCTGTGAAACTGCTGTCTTCCGGAATAATTATGGGAATGATACACTCTCGCATCTGCCGCATAGACAACTGAATAACCTTTCTGAATCATTGTTCCGGCACAGATCATATCTTCATTGAAAATCGCCCGCTCTGTAAAACCGCCTGTTTTCTGATAAATCCCTTTATCATAGGCCGCACACACATTAGAACAGAAATAGGTCTTGATCCCGTACTTATCAATATCAGCCAGCGACTTTACCGAGGACTGCTCCGGATAATTAAAAGAACGGGTATAACGTTCCAGAAAGCGACAGTCTGCCCTGGGTAATTGTCTTGCATAGGCTGCTCCTGCACCCGGATTTTCACTGACAGCACAGACAAGATTTCCAATTACTTTTCTGTCAGCAGGGAGAGCATCCTGTGTCATAAAGATCATAATATCTGCATTCGAAAGTTCTGCTGCCCTTCTTCTGGTTCCGCCATGATCAAAATCCTTCTGTTCCAGGTGATGAACCTCAAGGATCGGACATTTCTCCCATTCTCTGTTCCAGTACTGCTCTCCCGTATTCATAACCAGAATCCTGCGGGGACGGTATTCCTGTTCTTCCAGCCTGTGCAGCAGTTCTCCAAATTCTCTGCCGGGACGATAGGCAGGAATGATTACATCAACTGTCGCAGTGTCATTATATTTTTCCTTATGCGTCATCCTCAACACTCCTTATCTGAAAAGAGGACCATCCTTTCCAACAGATGGTCCTCTTTTCTATTATTTATATTTTTATAGCAGTTCCCTGTTACTGTTCTTCAGAACTTGCTCCGGAATCTGCTGCTGAATCATCGCTGAATCCATCGTCGCCGCCGGTCTCATCTCCGCCGGTGTCATCGCCGCCGTCGTAGTCTCCACCACCAGTGTCACTGCCGGTGTCATCGCCGCCATTATCATAACTGCCGTCATCACCACTGTTATCATAATCGCCACCGCCGCCATTATCATAACCGCCATCATAACCACCGTTATCATAATCATTGTCATAATCATAATCGCCGCTGTTATCCGTACTGCCGGAGGTATTATCGCCGGACCATACAAAAGTGTCATTTGCATTTGTGGTATCAGTGTCCTGTGTCGTAGTCTTGGCTGCATCATCCAGCTTACTTTCTCCGCCGACGATCTCAAGTATCTTATTACTGCGGGCCACTACCTCAGAAGACGGAGTATAATCCTGATCATCATACAGGAACTTGTGAAGTTCAACTACATTGTTCTCAAGATCAGTAGGAACAATAATACTTCCCTTGATATTGGAGAATTTAAACTTCTGCGGGAATCCCGTGCTGTCTGTAAATTTATATCCGATCAGAGTCGGAATAAGTCCCAGAATATCCTGTTTTGAAAGAGATGTTGTAACCATCGGGAATACATCATCCATAATCTTAAAAATAGAAGAAAGACCCGCTATCTTCGCCTTGTCAAAGAGCATTCCAAGTACTCGTCTCTGACGCTCTGTACGTCCCATATCAAGACTTGCAGTATAACGGATACGGCAATAGGATGTCGCCTGTACACCGTTCAGATGATAAGTTCCTACAATGGCTTCCTCATCTTCCGGCTTTGGCTCCGGTTTCTCGATTGGAGTGTAATCTTTCCCTGTCAGCTTGGATGTTTCCACGCAATAGTTATTCATATGTTCAATTTCCGCATAAGATAACGGAATATCAAGACCGCCAAGATCATCTACCACTTCTACAAGTGCAGAAAAATCGGCCGTCGCATAATCGGAAATATCCAGATCCAGGTTTGTATTTAACATAGTGATCGCCTGTTCCGGACCACCCAGCGCATAGGCTGCATTTGCCTTCGTATAGGTATCATCTCCAACATTGAGAAGTGTATCTCTGTATACGGAAACCATACGCACTTCTTTTGTATCGTTGTTTACACTCACAATGATCATGGTATCACTGTTCTGTGCAGAATACTGGGAGCCTTCCCCTCTGGTATCAATACCAAACAGCACATAGGTCTTGTAGCCTGTCATCTTTGGTGCTTCCTGGTTTACGACTATTTTTTCCTTTTTCAGTTCCGGCTGCTCAATCTTATCCAGCCTGGAAGAAATCTGTCCATACACATACAGCCCGCCAATAAACAGCAGCAGTACAATGATTTCAAGCACAAACAGTACTTTTTTCTTTTTTCCTGGTTTAGCCATGCCTTTTTCCCCTTATCTTAATATGCATTTTTGTTTATAAATCCCTTGAAAAATGTAAGGAATATAATCTTGATATCCAGCCCTATGCTCCAGTTTTCAATGTAATAAAGGTCATATTCGATTCTTTTTCTTATGGATGTGTCTCCGCGGTAACCATTCACCTGAGCCCAGCCGGTAAGTCCCGGGCGAACCTGATGTTTCACCATATATCTCGGGATTTCTTCTCTGAATTTCTCTACAAAAAACGGCCGCTCCGGTCGTGGTCCCACAAGACTCATGTTACCCTTCAGTATGTTGAAAAGCTGTGGCAGTTCATCAATACTGGTGTGACGCATAAACTTTCCGATGGGTGTTACTCTTGGGTCATTCTTTACTGTCCATGCCTTCTTCTCTTCCGATTCCGGCTGTACTTCCATGGAACGGAACTTGTACATCCGAAAAGTCTGGTTATGAAGTCCAACCCTCTCCTGTTTATAGATCAGTGGTCCCGGTGATGTCAGCTTAATGATAACACACATTAACAGCATCAGCGGTGAGGTTACTATGATTCCAACAATAGATCCTGCAATGTCCATCGCCCGCTTGACCAGTGCATTGAATGTATTGTTCAACGGTACATAACGGATATTGATAACCGGAAGTCCCAGTATGTCTTCTGTATATGGTTTTGTCGGAATGATCTTATTATAATCCGGGATAAACTTGGTGTGTACTCCGGATTTTTCACACAGTGCTACAATCTCTTCCAGGCGGTAATATTCACTTAAGCCCAGAGTGATCGCTATTTCATCCAGCCGGTTCTCCGGAAGTATTATATTCAGATTGGCAATCCTTCCAAGAACTTTGATTCCCTTGTACTCTGTTCCTGCCGGAACATTGTCATCCAGTATTCCGCGGATCACATATCCCCACTGAGGATTGGCAAGAACTCTGTCAATATATTCCTCTGCTGCGCGGCTGTATCCCACACAGATCATCTGTTTCTGATTCAGTCCCTTCTCTCTCATATCTCTCAGAAGAGCGAAAATCAACATTCGTGCACACCACTGAAGCACAATATTGATTACATAAAACATAATATAAGTAGAACGGGAAAAATCGCTCTCATCTATCATGTAAAATGTAAACATCAGAATAAGGAGCCCAAGCGAGTTGGCCTTTACAATATTAGCCAATACAAGCCGACGCCCCTGCATCCGCATGGGAGTATACAATGTGAAAGCCTGATACAACAACAGATAAACCGGTACAATAAAAACCAGCATCAGCATATACTGCTGAAAGCTTCTGGTTCTGACTGCTGTTGCTGCCATAGGACCAACAAAACGGATCAGCCATGCCAGAAAATATGACAGTACCAGTACAATTGCATCAATGATCATATGGAGACGACTGAAATTCTTTTCATTGTCCTTTAGCAATCTTTTGTCACCTCATTTTTTTATCGTTTCTATATTATAATAGTTGTTTTATAAAAGCAATAAAAATTTATCTTTCTTTCTTATCATCCGCACAAACGCCTGAAGATATTCACCCACAATTCAACTTGAATCCTAAAATAGTTTGACAGATTTTGAAATTTAAAAGGTATTTTATGATTTTTTTTGCTGATCTGGAATCCATTCTTAATTCCCGCAATATACTCTCTTCCGAATCCTTTCAGCGTAAAAAACAGAATTTTGATTCCAAATCCTGCAACAAGAAACGGAAGATTGATAATAATCTGTAACACCGGCATATTTTTGTATATCAGATAAATATTATTTCTGGAAGAATACCGGATCTTGAACTGATTATATCTGGATCCGCTGGTACCGCTTCCCACATGGTATACCATGGCATCAGGTGCATACCAGTTTTCATATCCGTAGATCCTGGCCCGGTATCCCACATCCATGTCCTCCAGATATGCAAAATGTTCTTCGTCAAAATATCCCAGCTCATCAAAGATCTTCTTTCTGTAAATAGCAGCTCCTGCACAGGAAGCAAAAATCTTCTCTTCCTTTTCATAGGTATGGATATTTTTCCCCTTACCTCTTGCATAAGCCCATCCAAGCGCGCAGTAATAGTTTCCTGCATCATCCAGCCTGTCCCTGTCATGAAACTGAATCATTCTGGCAGCACAGGAGAAAGCTTTGGGATGCCTTTTGATGGCTGACAGCATTTCTTCTATAAAATTCTCCGTTACTTCAATATCATTGTTTAAAAGCAGTACATAAGGTGAGCGTGATGCTCTGATCCCTTCATTGACCGCTTTACAGAATCCGAAATTCTCCGGCAGTTCGATCAGATGGACCCATGGATACCTTGCAGCAACAAAAGCACAGCTTCCGTCATTTGATCCATTATCCACAAGAATTACATCAAAATTGCTTACAGTCTGACACTCCAGACCTGCAAGTACGCCATCCAGATAAGCCATCCCATTAAAATTCGGAATGATCACTGATACTTCCTGCATGATTTCCTCCCTGTCTTCTCTTTTTTCTGTCCTGCTTCTGTCTCCATTCCCGGGATTGGCTTCAGAGAATAATTCCATTTGGTAAGAGACAGGTTTTTGTTATAACAGGGATCTCCGTTTTTGAGAATGTCTATCCAGTGACATCGCATATATTCAATCTCCGTCTGAAAACGGCGCACTTTCTCCTTGCTGTCCTCAGCTCCTCTGGTCTTTGATTCCATATGATAAAGCTTCGCATAGGGATCATATACGATCAGATAGCCGTTTTTTCTTACTTTCAGGCAAAGATCCACATCATTAAATGCCACAGCCAGTTCTTCTGTAAATCCTCCTGCCTGCTCAAAAACCTCTTTCTTCATCAACAGACAGGCGGCAGTCACTGCACTCATATCCTGAAGAAGGGATGCCTTATGCAGATAGCCGGTACGGTCCGCAGGCATATCTACGAACATATGCCCCGCAATACCGCCCATTCCGATCACACATCCTGCATGCTGGATCGTATTATCCGGATAAATGAGCTTTGCTCCGACACCGCCCACTTCCGGACGCTGACACACTCCAAGCATTTCTTCCAGCCAGTCCGGATTGATGGATTTTACATCATTATTCAGGAAAAGCAGATATTCTCCCTTTGCATGCGCCGCAGCAAAGTTATTGATGGCAGAATAATTAAATTCTTTTCCCCATCTCAAAAGATGGATCTTCCGGTTTCCGGAAAGCTCTTTATAATATCGGAAAATCTCATCAGTGGTACTGTTATTCTCCACGATTATGATTTCAAAATTCTGATAACCGGTATTCTTCTCCAGCATTTCCAGACAGGTCTGAAGAGTCTCTTTCTCGTCTTTGTTTGGTATGATAACAGACACCAGAGGTTTTCCCTGCACCGGATATTTCACCCGGTAAAAGCCCAGATCCTGTGTATGGCTTACCTCGCCTTTCGTACCTGTTCTCTCAAGATGAGCTTCTATTGCTCTCTTGCCGGCTTCAAATGCGTACATTTTACTGGCAGGATTATCTGCAGTGGAGGCTTTGTGTGTTCTCCAGTGATACAGGATTTCCGGAACATGTAAAACCTCTCCGGCCTTCTCCGTACAGCGGAAGATAAAATCGTAATCCTGAGCTCCGTCGAATTCTTTTCGGAAACCTCCGGCCTTTTCTACAATACTCTTTCGCACTACAAAAAAGTGGCAGATATAATTATTGGAGCGCAGGAGATCCAGATTAAAATCCGGTTTCAGATGTGGCTGAAAATGCTCGTCCAGTTCTGTTGTAACCTTATCCTCGTCTGTATAAAGCACATCTGCCTGCGGATGATCCTGCAGTATTTTCACGATCTCATATAATGCATTGGGTGCCAGCAGGTCATCATGGTCAAGAAGCCCCACAAATTCACCTTTTGCCATTGCAAACGCGCGGTTTGTGTTCTCTGCAATGCCAAGGTTCTCTTTGAGATTGCAGAATCTTACCCGGGAATCTCCGGCTGAATATTCTGCCAGTACTTTCTGCATCTCCTCATTGTCAGGACTTGCATTTACGATACACAGCTCCCAGTTTGAATAAGTCTGAACGATCAGTGATTCTATCATCTGTCTCAAAAATTCTACAGGTGTCTGATAAGCCGGAACTGCAATGCTGATCAGCGGTGAATAATCAAATTTCTGTTTCCTCTGTGTTTCCAGTGTTTCCTCCGTCGGAATGTAAGCCCGGTACCATGGACCATATGGTACTTCTTCCGGTTCAAAACGTTCATGCAGCCTGATCCAGAATTCCTTTGGTCCATAATGCTTCATGTAGCGGAACCCTTTCCGGATCGTATAGGGGGAAAGCTTCCTGAACATTTTCGTCCACTGGATTTTTCCTCCTGCAGATGGTTTTTTACTCATATGATAACCTCGATTTTTACTATGATTTTTTATTTTAACATTGTATGATATTTTTTGCAAGAAAGGAGAGAAATGTGTTATACTGTTATTGTTTTTATGGTTACTGTTCACACACCACTATCCCGCGAGGTGTTTTGGCATGAATATGCCAAAATCCCGAGACATACAAGCCAAAATTCCATTGCCGCAGGCAATCTGGAATGAATTTTGGCTAAGTTACTGTGAACGGAGTGAACAGTTACTTTTTATGGTTACTGTTCACATACAATGAACAGTTACTTTTCAACATTTTTATGCACAGGAGTATTATATACCATGATGATAAAGAAAAAAAGAATCACTGCAGCCCTGCTGGCTCTGGGACTTGGTGCTGTCACCATGTTTTCACAGTTTCCGGTATCTGCTGCTGAAGAAACAGCTCAGAATACAGACGCCGCCGCACAGACAGCAGATCCGTCTGTCGTAGTCACCAACGGTATCGACGGATGGCCCCAGGCTTCCGATATTTCGTCTGCCGCAGCAATTGTAATGGAAACTTCCACTAACACAGTCCTGTATTCCAAAAATGCAGATCAGCCCCTTTACCCTGCAAGCGCAGTCAAGATCATGACCTGCCTGGTTGCTCTTGAGAACAGCAGTCTGGATGAACAGGTAACCATGACTGCAACCGGTGTTTCCGGTGTTACTGACGGAGGAGCCAATATTTCCTCACAGTTAGATGAGGTTTTCACCATGGAACAATGTTTATATGCCATCATGGTTGCCTCTGCCAATGATATCGCACTGCAGGTAGCTGAACATGTGGGAGGTTCTGTGGATGCTTTTGTACAGATAATGAATACCCGGGCACAGGAACTTGGCTGCACCAATACTGTCTTTACCAATCCTACCGGTCTTCCTGATGAGAACCAGCATATCACCGCCCATGATATGGCTCTGATCATGGAAGCAGCTATGGCAAATGACACTTTCCGCACTATTGCAGCAACTACTTCCTATACACTTCCGGCAACAAATGTTTCCGGCGGTGAACGTGTACTTACAAACAATTTTACCATGATAAACAGCACCAGCGACGGTTATTATAAACCCTGTATCGGCGGTAAGGAAGGGTACACAGAAGCTTCCGGAAGTACCCTGGTATGTGAAGCTTCCAAAAATAACATGAAGCTGGTATGCATTGTATTAAATGGCGCATCCGGTGTTACCGATGATGAAGCGATCGCGCTTCTCAATTATGGTTTTGACAATTTTGCACCCCTTACCATCGCAGACGATGATTTTAACCGTCTTTCCGGTGGTACAGTCATTGCACCAAACGGTGCCACAGAAGATAATCTGACCACAGAAGATACTTCTTCTGACGGACAGATCACACGCCAGTATTACTTTGGAGGAACTCCTGTAGGAACTGCGATTCTGGAAGACGCAGAGCAGCAGACAAATGATGCCGCAGTAACCGGTCAGAAGAATATGGAGGCAGCACAGGCATATTCTGCTTCCCATACAACTGCTCCTTATTATATCATCGGGGCGATCGGGGCAGCATTCCTGCTGTTTTTCCTGTTCCTGATGATCAAAGTGATCAAATCCTGAAGTCTACTTCTGAATACCAGACAGTAACCATTTCTTTGATAGATAAAATAGATAAATTTAAGGGACTTCCGCAAGAGCTTTTCATGCGGCAGTCCCTTTATTTCTTTTAAGGCAAGATTAAAAATGCCCAGCAGGCAAATGGCGAAATCACCAGCAGTACAGTCAGTACTCTGTATATCAAACTCCGCACCTTTTCATTTTTCACTGTTTTTGTCAGAATATTATTCCAGCCCAGCGTAACAAAGTACATCAGAGGATATAACGCAGGCATAAGATATCTTCCCTGTGGCTGATTATCACTGTAATAAACATAATACAGAAACAGAAATACCGGAATCATAATCAGAAATACCATCATCAAATGGAAAATACCTTCTTTATTCCACTCTCGGGATATCACCTTTGTTTTGATCTTCCATCTGTCATTTCCAACTGCTTTCCGCTGTGCAACATACATTTTTTTTCTCAGATCAAATGTCTCTTTTACAAAAAATACACTGATGATTCCAACAGCAAAGAACAGCATATACAGTTTGCTGACCGTATATGGCATATAAATTTCCATCTGTCCAAAAGTACCGATGAAACTTACACACACTGTCAGAATCCAGTTATGATACCAGCCGGGATCCTGATAAAGGATAATATCTTTCCAGTTCCATCCCAGCTTTGCAGGCGTCGGATACAGTGAAGGTCTGTAATCCTTCTGAGCATATTTTTCCGCACATTCCGCACAGGATTTCCTTCCCAGGAAATCTCCGTTATACAAAACTGCGTTACGGATGAACCACCAGCCGCAGAGAACTAAAGTAACTGCTGCGATCACTGCTCCTCTGCTGAAAAGGAAACGAACTCTCTGTGAAAAAGCTTCTTCTCTGCAGAGTAATACCGTAAAACAGAAGAAGAAAAAACTGCAGAGTATCCAACCGTATGCATTATAATAAGACAATGCACATACGGCCATTCCCACTGCAAGGAGTATACAGTTTTTCCATGTCCAGTCTTCTCTCAGATAAGAGGCCCATGCATACAGAATCATGGCTGCTGCCAGCAGTGCCAGTGAGTCTGTATTCACATAAGTTCCCACAAAGATTGCCTGCGGCATAAATCCTGCCAGTGCTGCAAACAGCCATCTAACTTCTCTGGAATATTTTTCTTTCGGAAACAGTTTGCCCGAAGCTTTTACAACAAAATACACTGCACCTGTGACAAACAGTACATCTGCCATACGTGCAATTTTGAACATGGAGTATCCCGGATCTGCAAAAAGCCGGGATATTCTCATAAATAATGCAGACACCATATAAGATACAACCGGATAATATGCATAGGAAATTCCCCACACTTTATTCCTGACAGCCGGATCATCTCCCCCCGGAAGAGCTCCATGATGTTTATAAATGTAATCTGCAACATAATATCTCATCTGTTCATCCGGCCCTGAATTAAAAGGCTGTGTCATCGCCCAGGTTGTCAGCAGGATAAACGCCAGAAATACAAAAATGAAAATTTCTGTTTTTTCATTGATCTCTTTCTTTTTCTTTAACATATCTTCTTTCACATTCATTTTATAGCAATTTCATCTTCAGATTCTTTTCAGAGAAAAGTCCTGGCTCTTCAGAGTGAGATTGGGGTTATAATAAGGATCTCCGTTCTCCAGGATCTCCGGCCATTTTTTCTCAAAGGTGGCAATTTCTTTGTTAAATCGTGCCACTTTTTCCGGAGTATCCTCAAGGCCTCTGGATTTGGATTCATAATGGTATAATTCCGCATATGGATTATACACGATCAGATATTCCGCCTTTCTCAGCTTCATGCAGAAATCAATATCATTAAATGCAACAGCCAGTTCCTCTGAAAGTCCTCCCACTGCATCAAATGCAGATTTCTTCACCATCATGCAGGCAGCTGTAACCGCACTGTAATCCTGTGCACAGATAATTCTGTGACAATATCCGGTGGTACCTCTCTTCTGCTGGACAAAACAGTGTCCTGCAATTCCGCCAAAACCGATCACAACACCTGCATGCTGGATCGTATCATCCTCATAATAAAGTCTTGCACCCACTGCGCCTACATCTTTACGCATGCAATAACCCAGGAGTTCTTCCAGACAGTCCGGATTAATGATCTCTGTATCATTGTTAAGCAGAAGCAGATACTCACCCTTTGCAAAAGATGCACCATAATTATTAATGGCAGAATAGTTAAAGACTCCGTCCCAGTATACCATGCGAACCTTCGGATTCTCTGCCTCCAGTTTTTTGTAATATTCAAAAGTAGCAGAATCTGTACTGTTATTCTCTACAATAATGTACTCATAATTTTTGTACGTAGATTTCTGTTCAATGGATTCCATACATCTCTTCAGATCATCAATATGGTCTTTATTCGGAATAATAATAGAAATCAGCGGATCATGATCTCTGATAAACTTCGTTCTGTACAGCCCCAGATATTCACCCTTAAAAACCTCTGCGTGGATTCCTGTTCTCTCATAGTGAGCCTGTACTGCACGTCTTCCGGCTTCAAAGGCATAAAGCTTGCTCTCGGGATTCTCTGCTGTGGAGTCCTCATGGCAACGCCAGTGATACAGGATTTTTGGAATATGACAGATTTCTTCATCCTTTACTGCTTCCACACAGCGTAACACAAAATCATAATCCTGTGCACCGTCAAACTCACTTCGCAGCCCGCCAACTTTTTCAATTACTTTTCGTGATACCACAAACAGATGGCAGATATAATTGACCGTACACAGCAAATCCGGATTATAGTCCGGTTTAAAATGCGGCTGAAAGAATTTATGTCCATCCATAGACATCTTATCTTCATCTGTGTAGATCACCAGTGTCTGCGGTTTCTCATTTATTGCTTTCACACATTCAAATAATGCATTCGGCGTCAGCTCATCATCATGGTCTGCAAAGGCAATGAAATCACCTGTTGCAATTTCAATGGCACTGTTGGTATTCTCTGAAATCTGAAGCGACTCCTCATGAGAAACGTATTTAATTCTGTTATCCTTCGCTGTCAGTTCTTTTAACAATTCCGTCAGTGGTGACTGTGCGCCGCTTCCGTCAGAGAAACAAAGTTCCCAGTTTGAATAAGTCTGTTCCTGAAATGATTCTGTCAGTCTTCTGAGATATTTCTCCGGTGTCTTATACAGCGGTACTACAAAAGAAATCTTGGGTCTGTATCCAAAGGATGTTTTCTTCTGTTTCTCCAGTTCGTTCCTGTCCGGCAGATGATGTCTGATCCATTTCTGATAGGATGGCGGTCCCTGACGTACATTTTTAACCTTTGTCACTACCTTCTCAGCAAGAGCCGCCGCACCCTGAGATTTCCAGTAGCGGATTCCTTTTTCTACATATTTGTCTAATTTCTTTGCCAGAATATCAGCTTTTCTCAGAGGAACCACATGTACAGTTTTCTTCTCGCCTGCATAAAACACTACATACAGGCATTTTCCCGAAACGTTGGTGATCTCAGAGAAGAATCCTGTCTTTCCCGGATCCTGTGCTTCTTCAAACAGCTGGTTGACATCCACCCTGTCTGTTCTCTGGATTTCAGCGGCAACCGGCTTTTTATCCGCATCAAAGATACGGACAGTCACAGGCTTCGGTGCAATGGCCCACCCTCTGATCCGTACAGTTCCCTGTTCTGCACTCTCTTCTTCAAAATATACCTGCGGTTTATCTCTTTTTTTATCCAGTTCACCGGCAGTGATGGAAAACCAGACATGTTTTTTATCCGAAAACTTCTCATAGATCACAAGCTTATGATACCCCTCCAGATTTTCCGGTATCTGAACAGTTGCCGTAATCTGTATTCCCTGCATTTTCTCCGGATCTTTAAAACGTTCCAGTGCACTTACATTTTCATTTTCTTTCACAGACACCTTCAGTTTGTGCTGATCCAGATATGCCTCCATCACCGCATCTTTCGGCCAGTGTCCCTGCACAATATACTGTGTCCTGTCTGATAAATGAAATCTTTCTCTTACTACTTCAAATATTTCCTTAGGCATGTTAATCTCCGTTCTTCTCCTGTTTTCTCAGAGAACAGTCTGTGTTGTTTAATGTCAGATTGGGGTTATAATAAGGATCTCCTTTCAGGAGCTCTCTTTCCCATTTTCTCCGGAAACAGTTTACTTCTCTGGAAAAACGCAGCTGTTTCTCCGGTGTATCTTCCATTCCTCTGGATTTGGATTCATAATGATACAGTTCTGCATACGGTGTGAATACAATTTTCACTCCATATTTTCTCACTTTCATACAGAGATCAATATCATTAAATGCAACCTTCAGCTCCTCGTCAAATCCTCCGACTGCTTTAAAAACAGAAGTCTTTACCATCATGCAGGCGGCAGTGACTGCACTTATCTCCTGCACACAGCGCAGACGTCCCATATATCCTTCCGCATCCCGGGGAAGTTTACATAATACATGGGCAGCAACTCCACCAAGACCAACTACCACTCCTGCATGTTGAATGGTGTCATCCGGATAATACAGTTTCGCACCGGCCATTCCCACGTCTTTTTGCTGACAAAGCTGAAGCATTTCTTCAAGCCAGTTCTCTGTAATGATTTCCACATCATTGTTAAGAAACAGCAGATATTCTCCCTGCGCCTCTCTTACTGCAAAGTTATTGATCGCAGAATAATTGAATTCTTTTTTCCATGTAAGGATCCTTACATTTGGGTATCTGTTTTTCAGTGTCTCATAGTATACAAAGGTTTCTTTTTCCACACTGTTGTTCTCAACAATAATGATCTCGTAATTCTTCCATGTTGTCTTCTCTTCTATGGATGAAATACACAGTTCCAGATCATTAATGTGATCTTTACTTGGAATGATCACAGAAATCATCGGTTCGCCGGAAATAGTCAGATGGCTTCTGTACCATCCCTTCTTGTCTGCAAGTTCCGCTGTTGCAGAAACCTCCGCCCTGCGGTAATGCTCCTCCAGTGCCTTTCTGCCTGCTTCCCAGTTTTTCTTCTCCTGTTCTTCTGTGATCAGGTTCTCTGCTTTCATGGAATGACAGAGGATCTTTGGAATATGCACAATATTCTCTGCCTGCTCACTGCATCTTAAGAGCATATCATAATCCTGTGCACCATCATATTCCGGATCAAACTTTCCGGCCTGTTCCAGAATTTCCTTCCGGATTGCCCAGAACTGTCCGATATAATTATTTTCCCTTAATCTGAACAGATTGAAATCCGGCTTGAATTCCGGCTCAGAATAATGTTTTCCGTCTGCGCTGATCTCATCTTCATCTGTATAGATCATATCCGCTTTTTTCTCTGTGATCGCTTTGACCATCTGAAAAAGTGCATCAGGTTCAGGTATGATCTCCTGACCGGCAAACAGAACATACTCTCCCATTGCAAGTTTCAGAGATGCATTAAGATTTCCCGAAATGCCGTTGTTTTCCGTAACCTTCTTGTAGGAAAGGCGGATCTCTTTTTTATATTTTTTCCGCAGAAACTCTCCTGTTTCCTCTCCCTCACATGCATCTGCAAGACACAGCTGCCAGTTACCATAGGTCTGTTCTGTATAAGCATCGATCACACTTTTTAACCTTTGTTCATCTGTATCCGTCACCACCATCACAATACTGATCAGCGGTGAATAAGAAAAAACAGCATTTCTCTGTCTTTTTAATTCCTTTCGGAATGCGACATGATCTTTCAGCCAGTCTTCATAATCCTGATCTCCGTCCTTAAGCTGGGAATTTCTCACATAACGGATAAATCTTCCAATACCGTTTTTCTTTATATATTCCTGATTCTTCTGCCTGTTCTTCAGAGACAGCAGTTTCATCTGCTGATACAGTCCGGTATTTTCCCGTTTTATTTTTTTTACATTTACAGTATAAATTTTCTGTACATCTTTTCCCCTGAAACAGATGCAGATATTCTGATCGTTTGTATTCTCCAGATTGACAGTAATACTGAATCCCAGATTTCTTTTCTCTTCTTCGGAAATCCCCTTTGCCTCTTCCACGTCCGGACGTCTTTGTCTGGTGATCGTACATTCCAGAACCTTCCCATCTGTACCCTGTACAAATATCTCATCCGGCTCCAGCTGGTTTACAACCCAGCCTCTGACTGTCAGGATACTCTCCTGTGTGATCTGTTCCTCATCAATATGATATTCAATAAGACTTTCCTCACAAAAGTCCTTCACTTCTGCAGCTGTGGCTTCCCAGATGATTTCTTTTTCATCTCCTGCTCTCAGCGCAAGCTGCAGTTTCTCATGTTCTTCTGCAAGTTTTATAATTTCCGGTATCTTTACTGTGAATCCGACATTTCCCACTTCTTTTATATCTTTTGTTTCTTTTAAATCTTTGGCAACATCCGCTCTTTCACAACGCGAAGGTTCAGGAACGAAGAGTTCCTTTCCCGAGCCATAAAGAATGAAATCACATTCTGACTGATTTCTGGTTATCGCCCATCCGGTAATGGCCAGAGTATGATCTTCTTTGTCACTGTATATTTTTTTATCTACACTCCAAAGTATATTTCCCATAACTAAACCCTTTTGATGGCACGATACACTTTCCATGCCTTACTGCCTTCCACCTGATCGACCAGAGCTTTCTTCTGCGCAAGCTCCTGACTCATCTGCTCCATTGCCCTTTTCTGCTCTGCATATACTTTCCAGAATTTCTTTTCTGTGGTTTTCCGGTCCAGGATCTCCATCTCAATCTTTATGGACTTTCTGTTCTCAGGAACAGAATCTACTATGATCTGCGGATCGTCACCGCCGAAATAGAATTCTCCGGAGGACACTTCACAGCCATCTGTGTGAAACTTTACCTGACTTTCATCTTCCCATGTCAGCTTTACAATTTTAAGTCCCTTGGACATTTCGCCCGGATCAAGGCGAAGCATTGTGGTATTCTCCGGAAGTTCAAACTCCGTCTGAATTTTCCCGTTTCTGAACAGATATCTCACAGAATCAGCCTCATTAAAGCTCTTTCCGTTATCCCAGAAAATTTGAAGCATTTCCAGAGATTCCTGTTTCTTTTCTCTGTAATAATCTTCTACTTCCACCCGGCCCGGAGAGATCTGGGCATACATATTTCTCATCGCTGTATGCTCACCCAGAATATACTTCTGGAAATTATGTTCCATCTCCACATAAACTTCTATATCTTCAGGCAGGATTCCTGCTTTCTCATAGAAATCCCGCTCTTTAAGTACTCCCCGTTTGTCATTCAGTTCCAGATAGTAAAAGATCATCCTGTAAACCAGGAACTGTGAAGGTACAGGAAATGCAAAGGTCCACTCATAGTCGATCACAGATACTTTATTCTCAGAGAGGATAATATTTGCAGGAACAAAATCAATATTGGATATTTCTGTACATTTCAGATCAGAACGCAGGTTTACATTTCCAAATACCCTTACAAATTCCGGTGTTTTCTCAAAGTGGTTCTTCTCGTGAATATTCTTTACTTTCTGTATATAAGAGAAGAATAATTTCTCCAGTTCCTCTGTTCTGCCTTCTTCCAGAAGATGATCCAGCTTATCTTCCAGGGTGATACCTGTCAGATATTCCAGCTGCGCACAGTCACCTTTGAGCCGGCAGCGGTTTACTTCTATTTTCTCTTCTTTATACATTCCGGTCAGTTCTTCACAGATAGTTCCCAGATTCCGTACATGAGCTGCCGCTTTCTTCTGTGACGGTACTTTCTTCACAGTCAGCTGCCCATCTGCTGCTTCACTGATTTCCGTATAAATGGAGAGCTTCTGATCTCTCTCATTGGAAAACTTCACATAAACCGGTGCTGTCTGTGGCTGTTCTTTTCCGATCACAAGAAGAAAGGAATTGGCAAATTGCGGGTAAAGATCATTGCTCAAAAGCGTGTTATACACTTGAGATTCCTGAAACAGGTCCAGACGGAGTCTGTCAAAATTGTAGTCCCTCATATGCAGCTCTCCGCTTGCAGGGAGATGTCTGTCTGAATGAATAGTCATTGGAAATTTGTAATCCGGATATGGATAATACCAGTCGGCTTTTAAGTTTCCTGCTTCCTCCAAAATTCCATTAAATTCTTTTCTTGAAAAAGTTTTAACCCCTTTTGTTTTGGGGTATCCCTGGATTCCTTCGAATAAAGTTCCAAAATGGTCCTCTGTACATCCGGCCCAGTATTTCAGTCCCAGTCTGTTCTCAATGGCCAGAATGATCTTTCCATCCGGCTTCAGATGCTTTGATATGATCCTGAGAAAGTCCACATAGGGATTCTCACTCCGGATATAGGATTCTCCATACTCAAATACACCGATCAGAGTAATATAGTCGTATTTCTCAGTAAGGTTTTTCTCGATCTCCTGAAAGTTTCCCACAAGGATCTTAAGATTATCCTGATCCTGATGTCTGTATGCATTGATCTTACTTCTTTTCATAGAAAGCTCGATGCAGGTAACTTCCTTCGCCCTTTCACAGAGAGCTCCTGTCACAGCACCACATCCGGAACCAATCTCCAGAACCTTCTCTTCTCCTGTAAAGGGAATCCAGCTCAGAATATTCTCCCTGATATGAGAAAAATGATAAAGAATTGGCCAGCTCTTTCTCTCACTGATCACTCTGTTAAATTCTTCCGGTGCAAAATCTCTGGAAATTGCAAGCATTTCATCCTCTATCGCACCATCACTGTATAGATCTTTTCCCGGATAGCACGTGGTATCCAGAATTACTTTCCCGATTTTTTCTTCCATATATAGTCCTCGCGCTGATTATTTTTTCGCACTGATATTTGTCATCATAACTTTCTCAGACCTGTTCTTCGCACCGTACTTCCACCTTTGAATCCATATCATAGAATCCAACTGTATTTTTACTGGAAATAACTGTTATGTTACATGCGTCATAAAGTCTGTGGAATACCGTAAAATCTCCGTTTTTATACCCTGTACATCCAAATGACAGGAGATACTCACCGCCCTGAAGGTTCATGTTCTGTGTAAATGTTACAGTACATATATCCCCTTTTCCTGAGTGTTCTATCTTTGCATTTTCATACATGGTATTGGTACCTGTGATTTCCGTACCCTGAATATTTTTAAATGTGTATGCCATGATCGGCTCCTGAATCTCTTCATTAAACCGGACTTTCATACGAATTTTGAAGCAGCTTCCCTTTTCAACAGTATTGGAACATCTTCCTTTATCATCAATGACTCTGAAATCTGTGATCTCAGCAATACGGCTTCCATATTCCAGCATATTGGGATTTACCTGAAAATCTCCCAGTCCTTCACTGTCCTCTGCCACAATCTGCTCTGTACTGTCAGATTCATTCTGTTTTACAGGATTCTGTCCTACCAGAAGCTGTTTGTACAGGTCAACCATCTGCTTTGGTGAACCTTCATCCATCTTTACCCCTTTGTTCAGAAGAATAACTCTGTCACAATACTTGGAAACGCTTCCAAGATCATGACTTACAAACAGGATCGTCTTGCCCTGTTTCTTAAATTCCTCAAACTTGTGATAACATTTTGCCTGAAAGAACACGTCGCCTACAGACAACGCCTCATCTACCACCAGAATCTCCGGATCAATATTGATCGCAACAGCAAAAGCCAGACGCACGAACATACCGCTGGAATAAGTCTTTACAGGCTGGTGGATAAAGTCTCCAATGTCCGCAAATTCCAGAATATCATTCAGTCTGGCATCAATCTCTTCTTTTGAAAAACCGATCATGGTTCCATTCAGGTATACATTCTCAAGACCTGAATATTCCATGTTAAATCCGGCTCCCAGTTCCAGCAGTGCGGAAATTCGTCCGTCTACCTTTACTTCCCCTGCTGTGGGAGTCAGGACACCGGTGATGATCTTTAAGATCGTGGATTTACCGGAACCGTTGGTTCCGATAATTCCCACGCATTCTCCTTCATAAATATCAAAATTTACATCATGAAGTGCATAATGCTCTTTATAAAGTTTCTTTCTGGTAAGCCCCAGCGCTTCTTTCAGTCTGTCCGAAGGCTTATCATATAATTTATACATTTTGGTGAGATCCTTCACCTGAATTACTTTCTTGTTCTCCACGTGATTTCCTTTCTGTTATGTTCCTGTGTTTTTCATCTTCTTCTGACTTATTTCACGCTTACAGTACATCTGCAAAATGAATACGCAGACGTTTAAATACCCAGCTTCCGAACAGGAAACACAGAATTGTAAATATCCAGAAATAGACCGTCCATCCTGCATGTTCCCAAAACCAGGTTTTCATCAGGAATGTATCTCTGTATCCGGAAACAATATAATACATCGGATTCAGTTTCAGGATCTTCATGATCACAGGATGTCCCATCAGAGGTGAAGCCTCAACGATCCACATGATCGGAGTCAGCCAGACTCCTACCTGAAGCACAATGTTGATGATCTGGGTCAGATCTCTGAAAAAAATAACGATTGCACTTGTGGCATAGGATAAGCCCAATACCAGAATGAACACACATACACTGTAATAAATAATCTGCAGATAATAGAAATCAGGAAATTTCCCATACGCTGCATACAGGATGATCGTAAACAACACAAAGAATGCATGCACAAACATAGCAGAAATGATCTTGACTACCGGAAGCACACTGATATTAAAAACGACTTTTTTTACCAGATAATTGTATTCCAGCAGAGAATTTGTCCCCCCTATCAGCGCATCCTGGAAAAAGAACCATGGAACAATACCTGCTACCAGATAAAGAACAAAAGGAACTCCCAGATCCCCTGTTCCGGAACGAAAACCTACAGAGAATACAAACCAGTATACCAGGATCGTGATCACAGGCTGGATAAACGCCCACACAATTCCCAGATAAGAACCTGCATATCTTGTTTTGAAATCATTCTTTGCAAGCTTTGCAACAAGCCGTCTGTTCTTATAAATATCCATCGGTAAAGAAAAAATTGTATTCAATCGCTCATTCTCCTATTTACGGTACTCTTTAAAGCTTCCCCATTTGGTATCTTTGTCAGAAAAGCTTAATTCCATTCCTTCCGGAATCGGCCATTCAACTCCGATATCCGGATCGTTCCAGATCAGGCCGCCCTCATCATTTGGATGATAGAAATCAGAGCATTTGTAAACAAATTCCGCATGCTCGGAAAGTACAAGAAAACCATGTGCAAATCCTTTCGGAATGAAGAACTGTTTCTTGTTTTCAGCAGAAAGTACGACTCCAAACCATTTTCCATATGTTTCTGAGCCTTCACGAAGATCTACCGCCACATCAAATACCTCACCATTTACAACACGTACCAGTTTATCCTGTGGGTAATTGATCTGGAAATGAAGTCCGCGAAGTACACCCTTATGTGAGCTTGACTGATTATCCTGTACAAATTCGACATCAATTCCTGCTTCTTTGAAATCATTGTAATTGTAGGTTTCCATGAAATATCCTCTGGCATCTCCGAAAACTGTAGGTTCTACCACTTTTAATCCCTTAATTCCACCACATTCTGTAACTTTGATTTTTCCCATTTTATTTTCCTCTTTTCTTTAGCTTTCTCTGTGTTTCTGTTATATCTGTTCGCATAAATCCACATGATATGCAGACTTAGCCATAATATCTTTTTTCCTTTTTTGCAAGTGCAATGCTCAGAATGATAATAAGAAGAAGCATTGCCGCTCCTATGATCAGAAGTATTTTTCGCAGTTCCGGCATCCCCGCAGAAGTTTTTTCTTCTCCGACAGTATCTGCTTTCTCATTTTGATCCGCCTGATCCGTATTTCCTCCGGATGTATCAGAAAGGGCATCCACTGCAGGTTCCGGTGTAGGTGTAGCTTCCGGAACTTCAACGCTTCCCAAAAGATAATCATTATAATAGTAATCATCTACTGTATTTCCATTCTGTGAATTCTCCTGAACAGTCAGGTTATCCACAGTCACTCCGTTTGGAACTGATACTTCTCCACCATTTACCTGTGCTTTTGTGAAATTTTGATAACCATAGTTGAACAGTGCTGTGGAATCCGTACTGGCAACTGCAAGGTCTGCCGCCTTCATTGTCACTGTAATATAGGTAGTTCCATTCTTCCCTGCTGCTGTCACAAGAGTGTTTCCGGCCTCACTGGTATATCCTGTCTTGCCGCCAATACAGCCATCATAATGATAACTGCTCTCCGGGGCAAGCATCGGATGATGCGTATGCAGTACCCTTGGCTCACTGTTCATGTTCGTAGGTTTGATCGTATAATCTGTAGCACCGATGATCCTGCGGAATTTTTTATTCTTCAGACCTTCCCGCATGATCAACGCCATGTCATGTGCAGTAGAATAGTGATCAGGATCCGGAAGACCACTGGCGTTTACAAAATGTGTATTCGTGCATCCGATCTGTGCCGCACGTTCATTCATCATATCTACAAAGTGCTGCTCTGTGCCGCCTACATGTTCTGCAATCTGGGCTGCGACCTCGTTTGCAGAGCGGATCACAAGTGCATAAAGGCATGCTCTCATGCTCATCACTTCTCCCACCTGCATTCCAATATTGCCGGAATCCCAACTGATATCACGTGTTCCTGTTTCCGTAAAGACAACATCTTCTTTCAGGGAACAGTTCTCCACCGCCAGAAGCAGTGTCATGATTTTGGTAATACTTGCCGGATAACGGATTTCATCTCCGCCCTTGCTGTACAGAAGAGTTCCGCTGTCTGCATCCATCAGTACCCCTGTCTCAGATGTGATCTCAGGACCTGCAGGCCAGCCTGAAATCTCATTAGTTGAAATGGATACGGGTGTAACCTCTGAAACAGCAGCCTGCGCAGTTCCTTCCGCAGCAGTGCAGATCTGAACAGCAGTCATTGCAATGACTCCCACAGCCATAACAACCTTTAATAAATATTTCCATTTTTTCATAATATTTCCTCTTAATATATGTCTCTGTTTTCCGTCCGATGTACCGACAGGTTGATTCCTGAAACAAACTTGCGGCACACGATTATCAGAATCCGTCAAAAGAAGCTATGGTATCTGTGATATACTTCACATCCTCCATATCCAGATTATAAAACATCGGCAGTCTCAACAGACGTTCACTTTCCTTTGTAGTATAAACATCTTCCCCTGAAAATCTTCCAAATTTCTGTCCCGCAGGTGCAGAATGAAGAGGCACGTAATGAAATACGCTGCAGATTCCTTTTTCCCGAAGGTAAGCAATCAGCCGGGTTCTTACCTGTATATCACGCACCTTGATATAATACATATGGGCATTGTGGCTGCATTCCTCCGGCACATAAGGCTGTTCGATCTTACCTTCCTGTGCAAGATGAGCCAGATTTTTATGATAATAATTGTATATCTCCATTCTTTTGGCAAAAATCTGATCTCTTGCTTCCAGCTGTGCATAAAGATATGCTGCATTCAGTTCACTTGGAAGATAGGAAGAACCATAATCTATCCAGCGGTACTTGTCAACCTGTCCGCGGAAAAACTTACTTCTGTCAGTTCCCTTTTCTCTCAGGATCTCTGCCTTCTCCAGATATTCATCCCTGTTAAAAAGGATTGCACCGCCCTCTCCCATAGTATAGTTCTTTGTCTCATGGAAACTGTAACACCCAAAATCTCCAATGGTACCAAGAGCTTTTCCCTTATAACAGGCATCTACTCCCTGCGCAGCGTCTTCAACAACCTTCAGATTGTATTTTTTTGCAATCTCCATAATGGTATCCATCTCACAGGCAACCCCTGCATAGTGGACCGGGACGATCACTTTTGTTTTCTCAGTCACTGCCGCCTCGATCAGTTTCTCATCAATATTCATTGTATCCGGTCTGATATCAACAAATACAATCTTTGCTCCCTTTAACACAAAGGCATCTGCGGTTGAAACAAATGTATAGGACGGCATGATCACCTCATCACCGGGCTTAATGTCGCAAAGATGGGCTGCCATCTCCAGAGCATGGGTACAGGATGTGGTAAGCATTACATGATTTACATGAAATTTATCCATCATCCACCGAGAACATCTTTTCGTATATTCTCCATCCCCACAGAGCATTCCTCTCTGTACCGCATCACGTATGTAATCAAATTCCCTGCCTGTAAAAGCAGGTCTGTTAAAATCAATCATCTGTTTTCTTTTCCTTCTCGTATTCCGGTATCTTATTTCTGTAGGCAACTTCTCTTCCCTCCGGATCCCGGATACTCATCTCACTGAAAAATTTCTCAGTCTCCATCTCCAGCTGCCTGCGGTTTTCTGTTTCTATATAATACAATGCAAGATATGGATTCGGCCCATATTCTATCACATGTTCGCCTTCTTTATAAAAAATCCAGGGTTTTACAACGCATTTTTCTTTTGCAAGCTCACAGGCTGCCGTCTGATCTGCAATCTGAAGCTGTCGTCCCTGAAAATACAGTACAGCCCCATATTTTACCGGATGATAAATATCATGACGGTCAAACATCTCCTTTATCCGGTCTTTTTCATAAAGATAATCCAGCAGCAGTTCCTCTGTCTGAAATCCATAAACCATATCTGTCAGCTCATGTTCATATCCAAAGAAACGTCCTGCAATCTCACATACCTGAATGCCCCTGCCAGGTTTCCAGAAAAACTGCATGGATAATGCACCTTCCGTCTGTCCGGTATAGCGGATATAATTCTGCAGAATATCTGTGGCACTTTTTTCGACCTCCGCCAGGAAACGGGATGGATAAACATTTCGTGTGCTGAGCGGAAGCATTCCCTCTTCCATTTCCGTTTTCTCACGATCTGCAATACTGATCACATTGACTTTCCCATCCATTACCCATGTCATCATGTTAAACTCATAACCGTCATTGTATTCCTCAACCAGAATTTCCTGACAGTCCGTATATTCCGCTGTCTGCAGGGCTTTTTTTCTGACTTCATCTGAATGATGAATAATAAAGATTCCTCTTGAACCATATTTATCCAGAGGTTTACTGATCAGAGGATACTGCAGATTTGCAATACTCTGTTGTATTTCTTCTTCTGATCCCTGTTTCAGCAGTTCCACAGATATTTTCCGAAATCCCGGTGCCGGCAGTCCAAGCTTGTCCAGAACATCCCGGCATGCCGATTTATCCCTGTACCAGGAAAGCTGTTCCGGTTTCAGATAACAGGGCAGTCCTGCTTTGTCTGCAATTTTAACCATACACTCCAGGAGCAGATCTGAAAATGATGTGATGATCCCGTCCACACCTTCTTCCCTGCACATCAGGGCAATAGCATCTACATCTGTTACAGGAATGGTATAAGCCTTATCTGCATACGTTCTGGCAATACCATCTGCATATCCGTCGCACACAACAGTCTCATAACCTTTCTCTTTTGCTTTCTTTACCAGCTCTGTAAATTCTCCGAGCGTTCCCAGAATCAACACTTTATGTTTCATATCCGTTCCTCACATTCTCTGACAACCGAAGCCATATATTTCATATCCTCCACGCTGTAACGCTGATCGCAGGGCAACGGAAGAATATTGGCAGCCCAGGTATATTCCAGACTTTTTGTCTCAGAGTTCTCAATTATATTTTTCCAGTAAGTCGGCACAAATATCTTCTTTTCGGCAAGATATCTGCGAAGTTTCATTCCATCAGCGTGGAAATACGGATATGCAAAAGGTCCCTCCGGCACAGTCTGATTAAATATACTTTCCGATGGAAGCAGTTCTCCGAGAATCCGGTAGTTTTCTTCCCTTTTTTTCTTTGCTCTGTCATAATCCACAGCTTTCAGAAGATTCTGTGTAAGCTTTGACATCTGCCGAAGCTCCATCCCGTCATATTTTGCCGCATTTTCCAGCATATCTTTGTAGTAGGTTCCGGCATTATGCTCATAACGCCCCAGAATATGTTTCATACGCTCTGCAGAATAATCGACAGTCTTATTTTCTGTCAGGCTGGTATCTGTTGACAGATATGCGCCATCGCTGACACCCCAGAATTTTCTGCAGGAATACAGTGTATCTATCCCTTTTAATGGTTTCTGAAAAAATGCATGGGTATGGTCCACTATGATGTTTCCGTAAATCTTTTTATACTCTGATATCCGGGAATCAGACAGCTGACCATAGTAATTAACCAGATAAAGATATTCCCCTTCCGGAAGCTGTTCTTTCGGATACAGAACTTCCAGTTTCTCATTCAGATGATAAAATTCTGTCTCTATCTGATTTTCCTGACAGGTATGCACCACTGATCCACACAGAAAATACGGTAATAGGATTTTCCTGCACCTGCGGCTCTTCAAAAGCCACAGCAGTGCGGTTCTTCCAAGATTGACCCTGTACAGGTCAGGATAATATTCCTCTCCCGGCATCTCTTCCAGCTGAAAATATCCGCCAATTTCCTTCATTATTCGTCCGTATCCTCCCGACGTATTACATAATGGGGCATTTTTTTTGCCTCATTAAGAATATTCATTAAATAGATTCCCATAATTCCGATCGATAACAAAATCAGTCCAAAAAACGCCAGCATAACCAGCATCAGCGAAGTCCAGCCCTGCACAGATATGCCCAGTGTAAAATATCTTACCAGATAACAGACCGACAGAACTACACTTATCAGGAAACTGACAATTCCGATATTTCTCACCAGCAGAAGGGGAAATGCAGTATGTGTCGTGATATCATAAATCAGATCTTTCAGCAGTCTCTTAAAGGAATAACCGCTTTTTCCGTAAGCTCTGTCTGCATGCTGAACCGGAACATTAATAATACGGTTAGAACTCCTGATCAGAAGGTTTCCAATCTGTGGAAGATATGTATTTGTTTTTACCATGGCATCCACAAGGAATCTGCGGATCAGCCTGTAACTGGTGATCTGAAGATCCGGATCTTTTCCCAGCATCTTTGAAGTTGCCCATACAGAAAATTTCGTTCCCAGTTTGCGTATCGGACCATGCTTTCTTCCTTCATAGCTTGCAATGATAACATCCACATCCGGTCTCTCCTGCATGGTTCTGACCATCTTCGGAAGTTCCTCCGGCTGATGCTGAAGGTCATCATCCATTGTTACCACAAACTCTCCTTTTACATGTGCAAATCCACACAGAAGTGCCGGATGCTGTCCGAAGTTACGGGCCATCTGTATGATCCGTACCCTGTGATCCTTTTCTCTGAGTTCCGTCATGATCTCATAAGATCTGTCCTTTGATCCGTCATCTACCAGGATCAGTTCAAAGTCTTCTTTAAGAGTTTCCCGGAATACTTTCTCCAAACGGGTATATAGTTCTCCCAGTGTATGTTCAGAATTATATACAGGAACAACCACTGAATATAAGCTCATATGCTTTTCCTTTCTCTTTTCATCTTTTTGCAATCATTTTTATCATATCATTTTCAACATTTCTTTTCAAGATTCCTGCTGCACAAACCTTGACTTCCCTGCTTTTTTATGTAAAATAGTTACTGTCCGACAGCTTTCAGACACGCTCTATTGGATGAAATCCGTAAAATACCATTATCGCCCGGAGGTATTATGTCAAAACTCAAAGACTACATACAACTTCATCTGAATATCCTGCTGTTTTCACTGACAAGTGTTTTTTCCAAAGCTGCATCTGTTCAGTATAATAAACATGGTCTCAGCAGTCCTCTGCTTTACCTGTTCCTGTTCCTGATGGTAGCCAACTGCGGAATCTACGCCATCACCTGGCAGCAGGTCATCAAGAAATTCTCTTTGTCTACTGCCTATGCCAATAAAAGTGTTTATCTTCTGTGGTCGCAGATATGGGCAGTGCTGATCTTTCATGAAAATCTTTCCATTCAGAATATCATAGGTATTCTGGTGGTTTTATTTGGAGTATGGACGGTGCAGAGATATGAATAGAACATTTATTTTAATCATGTTGAGCGGAACATTTTTTTCCGCTGTTTCACAGATACTTCTGAAACAGAGCGCAAATATCAAATACGAAAACCGAATCAGGGAATATCTCAATTTCCGGGTGATTCTCTCATACACCATATATATGCTGATCCTCCTCCTCAATACATGGTGTTATACAAAAGTAGATATGCGCTATGGTCCTGTCATTGATACTGCCGCCTATGTGTTTGTCCTGCTTCTCTCTCATTTCATTCTGAAGGAAAAAATCACGAAAGGAAAAATCATGGGAAACCTGATCATCATTGCAGGTATCCTGATCTATACGCTTTAATTACGGCAATTTCATAAAAAGATCCCGAAGCTGTTGCAGAATTTCCATCAGTGCCACAGCTGCAGGATCTTTTTATATGTTTCAATATTTTTTACCGCTTTTTATATTGTCTGGTACACACTCCATTTCCATCAAACACAGATACAATCCTGTTGGAACTGGTCAGTGTAATGTTCTCGGCACGCGTACCGGAAAGTGCGGAACTGCCTTTGTAAAAATAGTATTTTTTACCATTCAGTGTCAGCCATCCCTTATACGCTTTTCCGTTTTTCCGGAAATAATAGGTGTGCTCCCCACTTTTTTCCCTGACTTTGTACATTCCATTCTCGCAACGTACACCGTCGCTTCCAAAATAGTAGATATCGCCGGTAGATCTGGTCACGCGGCGGTTTTTAAACATATATCCGGATTTTGTATGGAACCAGTAACATTTCCCGTCTACTTTCTTCATTCCCATCAGAGCATAACCATCAGAACTGATATAATAGGTCTTTCCATTTACAGTTACCCACTGATCTGACACACGTTCGCCATTTTCATTGACATAATAGTATTTTCCATTTTCCTGATGAAGTCCTGTCTGTTCCTGGCTTCCATCATTGCTGCCTGTATCGGGTTTCATTGCCGGAACATAGGAATGCAGAGATTTCCATCTCGGCGTAATTTTCTTTGTATAGTCCACATAGCCAAAATCCATATCAACATCATTGCCTGCAGGAATTCCTGCTACCAGTCCGCTGGTACTATTCAGTCCGCTTTCCCGGTTACCGTCTGTGGACTGCCATATTGTATAATTGTACCGTTCCTTATCAGGTGCCTGAATCGTGTCCCCATATCTTGCGATCCATACATCCACTCCTGATAATAAGGACCAGTCTATGTAATTATCATACCAGTTGGTATTGCAGTAAACCATTGGATAATATCCGGCCCTGCGCACTTCATTGCAGAAGGTCAGTGCCATCTCTGAGACTGTTTTTGCAGAAAGCTTACTTGCTTTTGCATACTCCAGATCATATACGACCGGATAGGAAACCTTGTAACCCTGCATTTTGCTGATGGCAAGCTGTGCTTCCTTTAATGCGGTAGTTGTCGATAAGGCTGTACTGTACACATAGGTGCCTGTGGGTACTCCGGCAAGTTCTGCATTTGTCATATTCTCATCATAGGTATAATCTTCGTGAGTCAGGCCATAGGAGATCCGGACAAACGCAAAATCTATATCAGACCTCTTTACCTGTTTCCAGTCAATATTGCCCTGCCATTCAGAGACATCCATGCCTCTGGTTATCGCACCCGGAATGATTTCACCACTTCCGTTATAGCAGACACCGTTGATCTTTTTCCATGCTTTGGAGTTCACTTTTTTTCTTGATGACTCTGTACCGGAAGTTCTTGCAGAATAAATAAATTCCTCCTCAGCCACTGTATCACGTCTGTCATAATGCGGATTTGCAAAAACAGAGCTTACAGGCTGCGCTACAGCTATCGCAGCTGCCAGACAACCAACAATAAGCCTTTTTCTGATTTTTAAAAAATCTCTTTTCATCTTTCTACTCCTGTCTTCTAATAAACGTCCATTTTATTACAATACTATTAACATATTATACACACTATATTACATTTTCGCAAGATAATCCCTGATATATACCCAAAAACGGCTGCACATTTCTTGCTCTGTGCAGCCGTTTTGCATATTTCGTTTCTATAAGCAATTATGTTTATTTATCCTGGCAGAAATATCCGGATCAGACAGCCGGATCTGTAGGATCAAAATTAGCAGCTCCTCTTAACGGAGTCAGTGCTTTCTTTCCAAGAGGTCCTTTCATTGCATCATCTGCTTTATATTTACCATCAATAATACTGATCGGTGCGCCATTACAGTTCTCATAAACCCACTTCGCATCTGCCACACAGGTTCTGATACATCCATGTGATGCGGGAGATCCAAGCTTATTGTACTCTACTGCCGGAAGATTATATGAGTTTGCCTGGCCGCAGGCTACAGAATGAACAAAGATTCCTCCCTGTCCGGCACCGTCTACATGAGTTCCATACTGTCCCCAGGATGGTCCCATAAGAGGCTGCCACCTCAGGCTTCTGCTCAGTGTAAAGTTACCGGTCGGAGTTGGTGTTCCTGCTAAACCTACAGATACCCTGATCGTCTTAACAGGAATTGTTCTGGCTGAATCAGCATAAACAGTCATAACTCCGTTTACTCTGTCCACCTGAACAGAATACGGTCCTCTGTATCTGTTTGTCAGATCAGTGATACGGTATCCGTTACGGTCAAAGTAATACAGAATTCCATTAACTCTCATACTCTTATTTCTTGCAAATCCGTTTCCTGACGGATCGATATATCTCACCAGGTTTTTAGCATTACTTACAATTACCCATCCTCTTGTATATTTACCGTTTGCATCCAGATAACCGTTTACTCCATTCTTTTTCATAAACTGATTTGTCTGAACCACACATTCTTTAAGATAATAGTAATTGCCGCTGTATTTTCTCCATCCGCTCTTATACAGGCTTCCCTTAGAGGATGCGATATACCATTTCTTTTTATAGCGCACCATTGTGCTCTTATATACTTTACCTTTGTGTTCTGCGGATGTAGATGATTCAAATATATATTTCTTTCCATCGATTTCTGTCAAACCGCTTGCAAGCTTTCCTGATGGTTTAAAATAATAACCTGCGGAAGTCCACTTATCCGTATAATGATTTCCCTTGGAATCAAAATACAGCCAGCCAAGGAATTTGCCACTGGTGCTGACAAGTTTCTGCCAGCCATGTTTCTCAACAACACGACCCGGAGTACTTCCAAAGTAATAGTAATGATCGCCTGCTTTTGCCCATCTCTTTGTCCAGGTTGCCCGCTTTCCGTTTGAGCCAAAATAATATCTGAAATTGCCGTATTTTACAAGTTTATTTCTATAAATCTGGCCGTTACTGTCGGTACAGTAATATGCACCATTCTGAGCCTTCTTCATCACTGATTTCAGAACATATCCATTGGCATCCAGCAAGTAATCTCCGGTTCCTTTCTCCGGGATAGCTGTGGCAACTACGCCACGCTTATAATATTTACCGATGTCTGCCGGAATATTTCCCTTTTTAAAATACAGCCAGCGCTCTCCCTTAGTGGTATCTGAACGAAGCCATCCATTGTGGAACATTTTTCCGGGAATGTCGCTGCTTGCAGGATCAAAATAATACAGGTTTGATTCGCCGTTAACTGTGAGGGTGATCTCTCCTGTCTGTGGCTTACCTTCAGAATCAAGGCAGTAATAATCCTCATTGATCTTGAAATATCCGGTATATGTACCTGCTGCTTTTGCTTTCGCTTCAAGCTGTGCAATTGTCTCCAGATTACCATTCTCATCGTAGTACTGGAAATATGTTCCTGTCCATTTCCATACACTCTTCTCCTGCTGGCCTACTGTAGATGTATATGGAGTTATCGCTTCTCCTTCACATCCGGTATAAACAACAGCCTCATCTGCAGTTGTAAAATAGGACTGATTTGCCTGGGCTTCTGTTTCTTCCCCTGTGGCATCTTCTCCTGCTGACTGAGCTGCATCTGATGTCGGTTCTTCATCAGCTGAAGATTTTTCTTTTACCTCAGCCTGTCCAGTTACAAGGATTCCCTCTTCATCAAACAGATAATATCCTGTATGGGTTTCCCCTTTATACTCTGTGCTGATCTTTACAATTCCGTCTGCCACTGTATAAAATTCTTCATTTGTTACAGACACTGTATCCGTTGCTGCTGGTGTTTCCATTGCTGTAACCTCTGCTGTCACAGCTGTTGTATCTGTTTCAGCCACTGCTGTTTCAGATGATTCTGTCTGATCTCCTGAGAATCCGTCAGTCTCAGACAGCATCTCCTCATCGGGTAGTGCTGCTGTTGCTGCTTTCTGATCATCTGTATTTGCTGTATCCTGATTTTTTGCAGGTTTGCGCAGTTTAAAGCCATTCTCTGTGCTTACCCAGTCCTCAGCTTTCACTACAGCGGCTCCAACGGCATCCGTAGCATCTGCTGTTGACGGCGTCTCGTCCGGCAATGCAGCAGCCGTATCCGTTCCCGCTGTAAATGCGTCGTCTGTCTGTTCCTGTGATGGTACTGCTGTCCCATCATCTCCATCTGAAAAAGCGTCTGCTTCTGTTTCAGAAGTTTCTTCTGTAACATTTACTTCTTCTGCATCTGTCTGTGTGGCAACAGCCAAAGCTGTATCAGGTGAAGTAAATGCAGCAGCACCTGCTTCACTGACAGTTGCCATTGTCATAATAAGACTCAATGTAACCGCAACTAATCTTCTTTTCACAATAAGTTCCTCCTCTTTTATTCATGTTACTTTATGGTTACTGTTCACTCTGTTTGTGCACAGCAGCTTTCTACTCGCCAAGGCCGCTATCAATAGCAGCAACAAGATGATCCAGGGCTTCCTGTTCATCAACACCTTCACAGGTAAGTTCTATCTCATTTCCGCATTTTACGCATGCACCAAGTACACTCAGTACACTCTTTGCATTTGCCATGCCCCCATCGTAGACAAATGTTATCTGTGACTGGTATTTCATTGCCTCATTGCACAAAATCCCCGCAGGTCTCAGATGAAGACCTGTGGGATTTTTAACTGTCACTTTTTTACTGACCATTTCACTGTTCCTCTTATATTGTTACTACCCCTTCTGTAAGTGGAGAATTCTTTTATTCCTTGTTTTCCTTACTGTCATCAACAGCAGTCCCTGATGAAATCACTACTTCCGTAGTCACATCTTCCACTGTCTCATAACCATCCGGCAAGACTATCTCAACCGGGACTTCATAACTTCCTTCTTTTTTGCCATCCAGATCTATAGATGCCTTAATGTCTTTGTCATTATTCAGATCATCCAGATCTTTGTTATCTGATTTGATTCTCACTTCTATCTGCGCAGTCTCAAATGTTACCTGCAGATCTTTCGGTTTATTCTTAACCTCTATATTCTTAGTCGGAAATTCAAACTCTCTGCTTCCGGCCGGAAGAATACTTACAGTCACCCATACATCTTCACTGGAGTCACTGGTAAGTTTCACATTGTCCGGCAGAAGATTCGTAAGACTGATTTTTTTCTCCACATCTTCGGATTCACCGGAAATATCAATACTGTCTTCCGGTATAGTGATCACATTATTATTATCCGCAAGACTTTCAAGACCTTCTGCACTGCCTGCTACACTGATCGTATCCGGCACTGTTCTCACAGCCCCAACCTGATATCCTTCAGCCGGTGTCCCTACATAATCTGCAGATATCTGCACTCCCTGACGGATTTTCCATAATTTTGCAGTCACTGTTACTTTTGCATTATTCTCAATCCGCAATGAATTCATTTCAGAATCGGTAAGTACCTCCTGATTCTTATCAATGATCGTAAGGTTTACATCCTGTGTAAAATCCTCTGTATTCCCATCCAGTTCAATGGAAGCATTTACCTTATCTATTTTATTGATCAGCGTCTTCGGGCCTGTAATCCTTACTTTCTCCGGACTGGCAGTCAGACTTCCTACTTCATAATCTTTGCCCGGTTTCGTATCACCTCTGCTGACATTTACCACAAACTCCTGTGTCTCTTTTTCATCAAGATTTACACTGAGATTCTGAGGAGTAACTTTGATATCACTGGGAGATACCCCCGGTACAGAACAGGTAACGGTAATAGGAACCATAACCGGATTTGTATCCAGGCTTACCGCCTGCTGAAGATCAGCTACCGCAGAGATGTCTGTGACTTTGATCTTGTCTCTGATCTTCTTGGTTGCAGTGATCGCAACTTTTATGGAATCCTGGTTCTGTTCCGGCATACACATCTTACCGATGGTATCTGAAGATTCCACATATTCCTTGTTGATCAGTTCCACATCATTGAGCGTATAGTAATTGGTTCCTGTCGGATTATCTATGTTTACAACGATCAGCCATAGCACAACAGCTATTGCGACAGACATGATTTTCAGAGGTATATTATCTGTTATTTTTCGCTTCTTCATGCTTCACTCTTCCTTTCAGTAAATGGCGAAGTTTGCTGTTGTCTACAACCTGCTTATTCTGCGCTCTGACCAGGATTTCTCTGAGTTTTGCACTGTTTACACTTCTGGTCAGCTTTCCTCCCTGCGCTACAGATACCTGACCGGTTTCCTCTGATACAATGATCGTAACAGAATCTGTCTGCTCACTGATCCCCACACCTGCCCTGTGCCGCGTTCCAAGCTGTTTGCTCAGTTCCATATTATCAGACAGTGGAAGATAGCATGTTGCAGCCACAATCCTGTTCTCTCTTACAATAACAGCTCCGTCATGAAGTGGTGTGTTATGTTCAAATATATTGATCAGAAGCTGACTGGTAAGGATTGCATCCAGATTAATACCTGTTCTTATATAATCGGTCAGCAGCTCATTCTGCTCAATTACGATCAGTGCTCCGGTCTTAACTTCTCCCATATCAAAACATGCTTTGACCAGCTCACTGATGGTTTTATCCGTAAATCTTTCCTTCACCTCTTTACCTGCATCAAAAGGTATCAGTGAAGCCATGATTCGCTTTTGTCCAAGCTGTTCCAGAACTTTTCTGAGCTCCGGCTGAAAAATAACGATCACACCTACGATCAGTGTACTTGCCAGATTTGAAAAAATCCACAGAATCGTATTCATCCTGAAAATATACGCGATCAGAATGAAGAGGAGAACGACCAGTATTCCTTTCAGAAGTGTATATGCATGAGTATATTTGATCCATACCATGAACTGATATACAAAAAAAGCGATCAGTGCAATCTGTATGATATCTATAATCCCAATCTTAGGAAATGCCAGTCTTGATAATGTTTCTATCAAATTTCCTGAAAAATCCTGCATATGGCTCTCCTTTCCTTATCATTTTTATATATCTTATCGTTGAAAATGTTTTCAGTGGATTTTGTGTTACTGTTCACTCCGTTCACAGTAACGTAGCCAAAATTCATTCCAGATTGCCTGCGGCAATGGAATTTTGGCTCGTATGTCTCATCGTTACCGGAAACTGCTTTTTACAGATTTTTTAATGATTCTTCCAGTTTCTTCTCAAAATCCACGCTGTCAATATCTTTCTTTCTCTCTACAGGTGCTGCAGCCTCATCTGTCGTCACTGCTTTCTCATCACCATGAAAAATAGGATTCGCATAAGAAACAACGTTATCCTGTGCCGGTCTTTCATCCTTTGCAGAACTTCCGTTAATCTTCTTTATACTTCTTTCAGATGTTGTGACACAGGCTTTCGGCACTGCTTTTACATAATAATAATATTCATCATCCTCATATTCCAGTCTCTCGGTACGGGTATAGTCACCACCAAATACAAAGAATTCAAGAAGTAATCCTATCACCACAGAGATCACTGTATAAATGATCAGCGTAACAACATCAATATCCAGTCTAAAATAAAATCCACCTGCAATAATCATCAGAACATACACAACTCCACCTGCAATAATGGCAATTCTCCATGCATAGTCAAAAGAGCGGGTACGTATCAGATTCACCAGCAGAATCACTGCGATAAAGGCAATCACTGTGATCCACATTCCCCAGTTCTGCACGATTCCATCTGTCAGAAGTTTTAATTTGTCAGCTATGGCAACATCCGGGTTTTCCAGAAGTTTATGCTGTACACGTATAAAACGGATAAAATAGTAAATAATCACTCCGCAGCCTGCAGGAAGTGCAGAAAACGCATTGCACAAAAGTCCGCTTCCGATAGGAAGAAGCGTCGGAACACTGAACCCAAAGGAAAGCGGTGTAAATACAAGTACTAAATTATTGTCTGAACTGAATCTCAGGAAGAGAATTGCCATAAACAGGATCAGCACAAGCATAAAACCTGCAACTTCTATCCCCAGTGCATAACCATGTGCGACCATCAGGGCAAATCCTACAAAAATCATTACACCTGAAGGAAGAATGGAACAGATCAGTGCAAGGATCAGAACAATAAATATATTATCGATCTGCTTCATATATCCCATATTGGTATTGATCCATATGAAATAAACCATTGCCAGAACGAAACGTAAGACAGGCAGGATATAAATCTCATACTGGCTGTATAAATTCTTTATTCGCTGTTTTAATTCGAGTAATGCTGTCATTTTTTATATCCTCCTGTAACTCCTCTGGCTGAAGATTTTTTATCTTCGCGACCGTAGATTTTACTTAATTGTGTAAGTTCTTCATAATAATTTTTCACACTTTTCTTTGCTTTGTGGTATTTCACCGTATATTGGATATATGTCAGGACAGAAAACAGTACCAGCACTGCCACATACCCCAGAATAACTTCCACGCCCAGTGAAACAAGGTTCATCTTATGAACATTATCTATCAGATATTCAGCAAAATATGCTGCGATACCGGCCAGAATCAGGCAATACCCAATCGTAACAAGGAAAAAATTCTTAATCATGGCAAGTCCGATATAATCACTACGGTAGTACCTGCTGACCGGAAGATATTTCTTTCCTTCCCCCTGTTCATACATGGCAAGTTTATTCATGATTTTTATCTTCTCTTCATTTAACATAAATTACTCCTTACTGTATGCTTTTCCTTTTGCTATAATCCGCTATTACTGTTCACTCTGTTCTCAGCAACAACCTGATATCATTCATATAATCATACAGATTAATTGTAACATATATCATTATGTATGAAAAGTGTTTTTTCTTATCTCCTGCCTATGCAAACCGTAAGAAAATAAACATTTCCGGCACCTTTTCTCTTCAGGCATCCGGCCATTGCATCGATCGTACTTCCTGTTGTATACACATCATCTATCACCAGGATATTCTTTCCCCTGACATCTCCGGTCACGCAGAACGCTTTTTCCAGGTTTTTTCTTCTCTGCAAAGCATTCAGTTTTTTCTGCGACTTTGTCTTTAAAACTTTCTGCACAATATTGACATCTGTGGAAATCCCGGTATAATGACCGAGTTTCTCCGCCAGATATGCAGCCTGATTAAAACCTCTCTGCCGCTCCTTCGACCTGTGTACCGGAACCGGCACGATCAGATCCGGCTTCCATTCCCGCAATTCTTTCTGTGCATATCGATACATTGCTCTGGCGTAAAAATCACCGTATTCTCTGCATCCATAGTACTTATATCTGGTAACAGATCTTCTCATTATGCCATCATAAACAAAAATACCTCTTCCCTGTTCATACATATGCCTGTGTTTCTGACAGTCTCTGCAGTATTCCCCTGTTTCTATGGGTTTTCCACATTTATAACATCTGGGATGACCAATCGGACGAAGTTCTTTCTCGCATTCCGGACAGATCATCCTTCGCTGATCTGCCAGTATTTTCTGACAGACCGGACAGCATCTCGGGTAAAAAATATCAGCAACCATGTTCAGAAACCGTTTCATTTCCATTTCCTTCCACTATTTTACTCTTTGTTTTGCTATCCTCTGTATTTCTGTTTTTTTCATATTATCGGAATAAATTTTTTCTCTGTTATTATTCAGTCATCAGATCACAGTCTGCAATATCATTCTTCACCATCTGTATTATTATCCCCTGTAGTCTCACTCAGTTCTCTGATCCGTTCATCCAGTGCACTGTATCTCTTCTGCTGTTTTTCATTGCGTATCATCTCTGCAAAGGTCTCCTCTTTTCCCACAACCGTCACACATTTTCTTGCTCTGGTAACTGCGGTATAAAGAAGGTTCCTGTTTAAAAGCATCTGTGGTCCGGAAAGCAATGGAAGTATGACTGCCGGATACTCAGATCCCTGAGACTTGTGGATTGTAATAGCATATGCAAGTTCCAGTTCCTCCAGCTGTTTGAACGAGTACATTGCAAAACGTCCATCCTCAAATTCCACTTCTGCTGTCTCAGCAAATTCATTGATTTCCCTGAGGATTCCGGTGTCTCCGTTAAATACTCCCACGCCTTTCTCAATGACAACCCCATATCGTCCCCGGATTTCCCATTCCATCTGATAATTATTTCTGATCTGCATGACCTTGTCCCCTGTGCGGAACAGCCGGTCTCCAACCGCCCTCTCGGATTTCCCGTCTTCCGGCGGATTCAGGTATCTCTGCAGGATCTGGTTCAGCCGCTCTACTCCCAGAAGTCCCTTTCTCATAGGTGTCAGTACCTGTATCTCAAAGGGTTTGGCATCTACATAGCGCGGCAGTTTCTCCTGGATCAGCGCGATCACTACTCTTATAATGATATCTGCATCATATCTCTTCAGAAAAAAGAAATCTCTGCTCTTATTATTGATCTGAACCTGTTCTCCCTTATTTATCTTATGAGCATTTACAACAATATCACTCTCTGATGCCTGTCTGAATATCTTAGTCAGTTCCACTACATGGAAACATCTGCTTCGGATAATATCTCTCAGCACATTGCCCGGGCCTACACTCGGAAGCTGATTCTCATCCCCCACAAGGATCAGTCTGGTTCCTGCTACCACTGCAAGAAGAAGAGAATGCATCAGATGGATATCCACCATAGACATTTCATCAATAATGATCACATCTGCCTCCAGCGGATTCTGCGCATTCCTCTCGAATTTAGCTGAATGCCCGTCCCTCTCTTCTTCCGGCATTCCATTCAGTTCCAGCAGACGGTGAATTGTCTGCGCCTCATATCCGGTAGTCTCTGTCATTCTCTTTGCAGCACGTCCGGTAGGTGCAGCCAGCCGAATCTCTGCACCTTCTCCCTCAAAAAAGCGGATGATCGCATTGATCGTTGTCGTTTTACCTGTACCGGGGCCTCCTGTAAGAATAAAGAGTCCATGATCCGCTGCTTCAGTGATTGCTTTCTTCTGCATTTCATCCAGAACAGTTCCTGTCTCTTTCTCGATCAGCTCAATTCTGTGCCTGACAAGCTCTTTATCCTCAGGACACACAATATTCAGTTCATTAAGCATCCTGGCAGTGTTCAGTTCCAGATAATAATACTGTGCCGGATAAACGATAGTTTCTCCGCTTTTTTCTTTCAGCACCAGCTTCCTGTCAATAACCATATCCATAAGGTGTTTCTCCATATAGGATTCATCCACTCCCAGAAGTCTGGCACATCTTGTAAATAACTGTTCCCTCGGAAGATAAGTATGTCCTTCTCCCGAAGCCTGCAGAAGAGTATACAGCATTCCGCTGCGGATTCTGTAATCTGAGTCTGCGTGAATACCGACTCTGGCAGCAATCTCATCAGCAATCTTAAATCCCACACCGGAAATATCTTCCGCAAGTCTGTAAGGATTCTCCTGAAGGATCGTATAGACAGATTCCTTATATTTCTGATAAATCTTTGCGCCCAGGTTCAGGGAAATCCCATATTTCTGCAGAAAGATCATTACTTTTCGCATCTCTGCCTTCTCACTTACCTGCGCAGCGATCTCCCGGGCTTTTTTCTCACTGATTCCCTTTACCTCTGCAAGCCGCTCCGGCTCTTCTTCTACGATACGGAGTGTGTCATCTCCAAACTTCCGCACGATCCTGGCAGCCAGTGCAGCACCGATTCCCCTGATGGCGCCCGAACCCAGATAACGTTCTATTCCATATGTATCCTCCGGCATCTTCTCTGTAAAAGAACTGATCTGAAACTGTTTGCCATATACCGGATGATGGATATATACTCCGGTTGCTTCAATAGATGCCCCCTGTGTGATCGCAGGGAAACTTCCCACGCAGGTCAGCTCTTCCTCTTTTTTTGTACCTTTCAGTACCATAACTGTATATCCGTTATCTTCATTTCTGAAAATAACATGATCTATGTATCCTGTGACAGTTTCACTCATGTGCTTTTCTCCACACCTCCTGCTTCTTTGATCCTCTGACAACGCAAAAAGGCACTGCACTGTGCAGTACCTCCTGCTTTATCCGTCAAAACGTGCCATTACCTCTGCATACTTACCGGTTCCCACTGCGACCACGCTCATTGCATCCTGCACAGTCAGTGTACTTACTCCGGTTCTCTGCTCGATCAGTGTATCCATCCCATGAAGAAGGGCACCGCCGCCTGTAAGTACGATTCCTCTGTCTACAATATCCGCAGCCAGTTCCGGCGGTGTCTTTTCCAGAATTCCATGAACAGTCTCCACAATCTGGCTTGTAGCATCCTTTAACGCCACACGTATTTCTTCTGAGGTAAGTGTCACTGTCTTCGGCAGACCGGTGATCACATTTCTCCCCTTTACTTCCATTGTTCTCGGATTTGATTCCTCTATAGCCGTACCAATCTGAATTTTGATCTTCTCTGCCATATCTTCTCCGATAAAAAGTCCATGATTCTTTCTCACATAGTTCAGTATAGCCTGATTAAAAGTGTCCCCTGCAACTTTCACAGAAGCGGAAACCACAACCCCCGCAAGAGAGATAACCGCAACATCCGAAGTTCCGGCTCCAATGTCTACGACCAGATTTCCAAAGGGCTTGGTCACATCCACCCCGGCTCCGATTGCCGCAGCTATAGGTTCCTCCACCATATAGACATCTCTGGCACCAGCCTGATAGGTTGCTTCCTCCACTGCCTTTTTCTCAATCTCTGTAATTCCACTGGGAACACAGATACTGATCCTGGGCTTGCGGAAAGCTCTTCTTCCTATTGCTCTGGATATAAAGTATTTCAACATCTTCTCTGTAACTGTATAATCAACGATCACGCCCTGTCTGATGGGACGGATGATCTCCATATCTGAAGTAATGCGCCCTTCCATCAGACGGGCTTCTTCACCGATCGCACGTATCTTCTCTGTATTTTTATCATAAACTACGATCGAAGGCTCATTTAGCACAAGCCCCTTTCCTGTAGAATAAGCCAGACTGTTCCTGGTTCCCAGGTCAATTCCAATATCACTTGTCGGCATGGAAATCCCCTTTCTGTTCTTACGTTCTCCTCATCCCCTTCAACTGATCATTACTTTTTACAGTCTCTACCGGGGACTTATCCGGTTTAGTTATAACAACTCCATAAAATAATGCGATCAAAACAGTCCAACAGGGCTTCACATCCTGATAAGCCGGATCAAAATATATTATTTACGAGAATTGCTATAAATAATCTCTTCTATTATATACAACTTCCATTTAAAAAGAAAGTCCTGCAATATGATTTCAAGATTATTTCAGATATTTCTTTACATATTTTCCGGTATAGGAAACCGGTGACTGTGCCACCTCCTCAGGAGTTCCCTGAGCAACTACGGTACCTCCTTTGTCTCCGCCCTCCGGTCCGATATCAATGATATAATCTGCGGTCTTAATCACATCCAGATTATGCTCGATCACAACTACTGTATTACCGCCCTCCGATAATCGTTTCAGAATCTCCACCAGCTTATGCACATCCGCAAAATGCAGACCTGTGGTAGGCTCATCCAGAATGTAGATAGTCTTACCTGTGCTGCGCTTGCTCAGCTCTGTGGCAAGCTTGATCCTCTGTGCCTCTCCTCCGGAAAGCTCTGTGGACGGCTGTCCCAGCCGGATATAGGAAAGTCCTACATCATAAAGAGTCTGTATCTTTCTTTTAATAGAAGGAACATTCTCAAAAAAAGTCAGTGCTTCCTCCACCGTCATATTCAGCACATCGTAAATATTCTTATCCTTATACTTTACTTCCAGGGTTTCTCTGTTATATCTCTTACCTTTGCAGACCTCGCATGGTACATATACGTCCGGAAGGAAATGCATCTCAATCTTGATAATGCCGTCACCGCTGCAGGCTTCACATCTTCCGCCCTTTACATTAAAACTGAATCGTCCTTTCTTATATCCTTTTGCCTTGGCATCTGCTGTTGCTGCAAAAAGATCTCTGATCTGGTCAAATACCCCGGTATAAGTCGCAGGATTGGAACGTGGAGTACGGCCAATAGGTGACTGGTCAATATTGATAACCTTATCCAGTTGGTCTGTTCCCAGAATATCCTTATGTTTTCCCGGGATCACTCTTGCCCGGTTCAGATCTCTTGCCAGGCGTTTATAAAGAATCTCATTGATCAGAGAGCTCTTACCTGAGCCCGAAACTCCTGTGATACAGGTCATGATCCCAAGAGGTATCTTCACATCAATATTCTTGAGATTATTCTCTGCCGCCCCCTTGACAGTAAGAAAACCGGTTGGCTTCCGTCTCTCCAAAGGTACCGGAATTTTTAATTTCCCGCTCAGATAAGCTCCTGTGATGGAATCCTCGTTCTTCATCAGATCCTCTGCAGTTCCCATGGCAACCAGTTGTCCGCCATGCTCCCCTGCACCGGGTCCGATATCTACAATACAGTCTGCGGCACGCATGGTATCTTCATCATGCTCTACAACGATCAGGCTGTTTCCAAGATCACGCAGCTTCATCAGAGAACCAAGAAGTCTGTCATTATCCCTCTGATGCAGTCCGATGCTTGGTTCATCCAGAATATAGGCAACTCCTACCAGCCCGGAACCGATCTGGGTAGCCAGACGGATTCTCTGCGCCTCGCCGCCGGAAAGAGTTCCTGTCGCACGTCCCAATGAAAGATAATCCAGTCCTACATCTGACAGGAAACTTACTCTTGCCCTGATTTCCTTCAGAATCTGCCTGCCGATAAGCTGCTGCTGCTCGGAAAGCTGCATATCCGCAAGAAAGGCTTTCAGCTTCTCTATGGAAAGATTGGTGACCTCATAAATATTCTTATCCGCTACAGTCACAGCCAGTGATTCCTTCTTTAATCTCTGACCTTTACAGGTTTTACATGGAGTAATGCGCATAAAAGATTCATACTCCTGCTTCATGGCATCAGAGCCTGTCTCTCTGTAACGCTGCTCCACATTTCGGATCAGCCCCGGAAACGCCACATCGTAAACGCCCTCTCCGCGCTGCCCTTTATAGTAAACCTTTACAGAATGCCCATTGGTTCCGTTGATCAGAATGTCCTGTATCTTCTCCGGATATTCCTCAAAAGGTGTTGCCAGGCTGAAATCATATTCTCTGGCAAGAGCATCCAGGATTGCCCTGGAAAAGCTTCCCTCATTTGTGCAGGACTGCCATCCTGTGACCACAATGGCACCATCCAGGATACTCAGAGATCTATCCGGGATCATCAGATCAATATCAAATTCCATTTTATACCCAAGTCCCAGACAGTCCGGACAGGCGCCAAAAGGATTATTGAAAGAAAAGCTTCTCGGTTCGATCTCATCTACACTGATACCACAGTCAGGACAGGAGAAACTCTGGCTGAAATTGTGGATATTTCCGTCCATAGTATCTACCATCAGAAGTCCCTCTGCCAGATCCAGAACTGTCTCAACGGAATCTGAGAGTCTCTTCTCAATCCCCGGCTTCACGATCAGACGGTCTACCACAATCTCTATATTATGCTTGATATTCTTGTCCAGACTGATCTCCTCAGAAAGCTCATACAGGTTTCCGTCAATCTGCACACGTACATATCCGCTTCTCTTTGCCTGCTCCAGAAGCTTTGCATGAGTTCCCTTGCGGCCCCGCACAACAGGAGCCAGAAGCTGGATCTTCGTTCTCTCCGGAAAAGACATGATACTGTCTACCATCTGGTCAACTGTCTGCTTCTTAATCTCTCTTCCGCACTTCGGACAATGAGGGATTCCCACTCTGGCATACAGAAGTCGGAAATAATCATAGATTTCTGTCACTGTTCCTACTGTGGAACGGGGATTGCGGTTGGTAGATTTCTGATCAATGGAAATGGCCGGCGGCAGACCTTCGATGCTCTCCACATCCGGCTTCTCCATCTGTCCCAGGAACTGTCTTGCATAGGAAGAGAGAGATTCCATATAACGGCGCTGTCCCTCTGCATAGATGGTATCAAAAGCCAGTGAAGATTTACCGGAGCCACTCAGTCCTGTAAATACCACAAACTTGTCTCTGGGAATATCCACACTTAAATTCTTAAGATTATTAACATTGGCACCTCTGATCCTGATAAAGTGCTTCTTCGTTGTATCTGCTGCCATTGTGGGCCTCCTGTTTCTCATTTATAAATAATAACTGTTTCTTACCTTGACAGTTACACCTTTTTCGTATGTTATGATATTCATGGATTGTGCGCAGTTTCGCTGCCCCGCAATCCTCATGGCATCAGTATAATACAGGAACATTTGTTCGTCAAGGCGTTTACGGCAAAAAATCCGCCATAACGGAATTGCTTACATGAATTCCCTCTCTGCTCAGAAAAATCCTTCCGTTTTCTTCCAAAAGCAGTCCCATTGACTTATATTTTCTCAGAACATCCCCGTATATTGCATCTATTTCACTGCCAAACTGCCGCTCAAACTCAGCTTTTGAGATTCCTCTGGTCATACGAAGTCCCAGAAACATGAATTCCGCCATCTCATCCTCTCTGGTGAGGGGCGGCTCTTTTTCTCTTATTTTTTCCGGAGTTCTGCTGTTTTCCAGATATTTTTTCATATCCTGTGTATTGGCAAAACGTTCCTTTCCATAAAGAGAGGAAGCTCCCAGGCCAAACCCCAGATAATCCTGTCGGATCCAATAGCCCACGTTATGCCTGCATTCTCTGCCTTTCTTTGCGTAATTGGAAATCTCATACTGCTCAAAGCCATATTCTCTCAGAATCTGTGCTGTTGCCTCATACATATTGTACTCCGCATCTTCATCCGGCAAATTCAGCGTCCGCGATGCAAAAGGTGTGCCCTCCTCAATGATCAGGCTGTATGCGGAAATATGTTCCGGATCCAGTCCTGCAACAGTGCGAAGATTGTGGATCCATCCTTCATAAGTCTGATCCGGGATCGCACTCATCAGATCAATATTGATATTGTCGAACCCTGCCTCTCTTGCACTTCTGTAAGTCTCCAGAAACTGCTCATAATTGTGGATTCTTCCAAGGATCTTCAGTTCTCTGTCATCCGGCGACTGTAAACCTATGCTCAGGCGGTTGATTCCATATGTTCTGTATGCCTGCAGTTTGTTTCTGTCTGCAGTCCCCGGGTTTACTTCTATGGTGATCTCAGCATGATCCGCAATCTGAAATTTTCGTCTTATATGATTTAAAATTTCTCCTATGAATCTCTCATCCAAAACAGAAGGAGTGCCCCCTCCAATAAATACAGAGGATACACTCCTTCCTTTTCCTTCTTCTGCTGCATTGATTTCTTCAAGCAGAGCATCTACATAATCAGCCTGCTCCTTTGGACCTGACGGACCGGAAAGGAAATCACAGTAATCACATTTTTTTATGCAAAATGGAATGTGGATATAGATTTCCATGGGAGAATCTGTGATATTCCTTCTCTCCATTGTAATCTGCTCCTGTTATGACCTGTTTTCTATTCCTCAGTATCTGATGTACTGCTGTCTTGCTCATTGTTATCTGCTGAGTCGACACTGTTATCTGTACTGTCGGCATCACTTTGGCTGTCTGAACTTTCCGCAGATGAGATACCTGCTGCATCCTGCTCTGCCAGATACGTATTTACCATTGTCAGATTACCATTGGTGGTAACTGCTGCGGAAGCTACCTGATCCGGTGCCGGAGTGGGACTTGTCTCTTCCGGCGCAACACTGATCTGGATCACTTTGGAGGACGCTTCATCTACCTCCCTGGTTTTCCCACATCCGGAGACAGAAATTCCAAGCAATAACATACATAGTATAACTGTTTTTCGCTTAATCATTTTCTTCAATATTTTAACCTTCTGTTGAGATGAGCACTATTCACAGATAACTGTTCAGTACCTTCACAGTTACCATTCATACTTTATTTATCATCCAGTTTCAATACACTCATAAATGCTTTCTGCGGAATCTCCACATTGCCTACCTGACGCATACGTTTCTTACCTTCCTTCTGTTTCTCCAGAAGTTTCTTCTTACGGGAAATATCACCGCCGTAACATTTGGCAAGTACATCCTTACGCATGGCTCTGACTGTCTCTCTGGCAATAATCTTGCTTCCGACAGCTGCCTGGATCGGAATCTCAAAAAGCTGACGTGGAATCTCGTCTTTTAATTTCTCGCACATCTTACGGCCTCTCTCATATGCTGTATCTGCATGTACGATAAAGGAAAGAGCATCCACTTCTTCTTTGTTTACCAGAATATCCAGTTTCACAAGCTCGCTGCGCTCATATCCGCAGAGTTCGTAATCCAGAGAAGCATAGCCTCTGGAGCGGGATTTGAGGGCATCAAAGAAATCATAGATAATCTCATTTAACGGCAGCTTATATTTCAGAAGCGCACGTGTTTCTTCCATATAATCCATTCCCAGATACTGCCCTCTTCGTTCCTGGCAAAGATCCATAATGGCACCGATAAATTCAGTTGTTACCATGATCTCGGCATTTACCATTGGTTCTTCCATGTATTCAATCTCTGATGGATCCGGCAGATTGCTTGGGTTTGTCAGATTGATAACTTCGCCGTTAGTTTTGTATACTTTATAAATAACACCGGGAGCTGTGGTCACAAGATCAAGGTTGTATTCTCTTTCCAGACGCTCCTGAATAATCTCAAGATGGAGCAATCCCAGAAAACCACATCGGAAACCAAAGCCAAGGGCTACAGATGTCTCCGGTTCATAGAACAGAGAGGCGTCATTGAGCTGAAGCTTCTCAAGAGCATCTCTCAGATCACCGTATTTGGCACCATCTGCCGGGTATAATCCGCAGTATACCATAGGATTTACTTTCTTATAGCCCGGAAGTGCTTCTGCACATGGTCTTTCCTTATCTGTAACTGTATCACCTACACGAGTGTCACCAAGGTTTTTAATACTCGCAGTGATGTATCCTACCATGCCTGCTGTCAGTTCCTCACATGGAATAAACTGACCTGCACCAAAGTATCCGACTTCCACAACTTCTGTGGTGAAGCCAGTTGCCATCATATGGATCTGGGTGCCTCTTTTCACACGGCCATCCATGACACGGCAGAATACGATAACGCCTTTGTATGCATCATAAATGGAGTCAAAGATCAGGGCTTTTAATGGTGCATCTACATCGCCATGAGGTGCCGGGATCTTTGTTACGATCTGTTCCAGGACTTCTTCTACATTAAGTCCTGTTTTGGCAGAAATCCTTGGTGCGTCATGGGCTTCAAGGCCGATGACATCTTCGATTTCATTTACCACACGATCCGGTTCTGCACTTGGCAGATCGATTTTGTTGATGACCGGAAGGACATCCAGGTCGTGGTCAAGGGCAAGGTATACATTTGCCAGTGTCTGGGCTTCGATTCCCTGAGCTGCATCTACTACCAGGATTGCACCGTCGCAGGCTGCAAGGCTTCGGGATACTTCGTAATTGAAGTCTACATGGCCGGGGGTGTCGATCAGGTTGAAGATGTATTCTTCGCCGTCTTTGGCTTTGTATACGATTCGTACTGCCTGAGATTTAATGGTGATTCCACGTTCTCTTTCGAGTTCCATGTTGTCCAGTACCTGTGACTGCATTTCACGTTCTGTCAGAGTGCCGGTCATTTCGATGATTCGGTCGGCAAGAGTGGATTTGCCGTGGTCTATGTGTGCAATAATACAGAAATTTCTGATTTTGCTCTGGTCTATCATTAAGGAATTCCCTCCTGAGTTCTTTCTTATATACTGTAATTGATGGGTTTGCTAATTCTGTATTATAGCATATGGAGCAAGGGTTTGTCATCTGTTTATCTACAGGGACGCACAGAAACATTCTGGTAATTATTATCTTTTCCGTGCGTCAGCACGCCTGCAGGTATCTTCCTTGTCCTTCGCACTCTGCTGAACTGTCTTGATTGCATTATTTTATGGAATTGCTATAGAATTTATCCTTGCAGTACCTTGTCTAAAATGTCGGCAAATGGTTCCATGGCATTTTTTACTTCCTGGACAGTGTTGGTCTGGGCTCCGGCTTCCAGAAGAAGGGAGCGGGGACGGAGGTGGAGATTGTAGCGGTAACCTGCAAGGTAAATTCCCCGGTAAAATTGAGGATAGTATTGGGCTGCCTGATATTCCAGCTGGAAGGAAAATGCCAGGTTTTGCTGTATGTAGGGATTTGGCAGATAGTCCAGGGAACCTTTGGATGTCGTATAACTCAGTCCATTGTAGAAAAGGATCTGGGCTGTGGGTTTTCCATTGATTTCCGTTACAAGATGGCGGTCTTCGGGGATGCCGTCCCGGTGTAGGTCTATGATCACCTGGATATCCGGGTTTTCCTGAAGATAAGGTTCCAGATAATCACGGGCATAATCGTAAGCGGCGCTGCGGTCCAGTTCACCTCCTGCCATGTCGAACTGCTCTTTGAGATGGACTACCTGATAACTGTAGTTTTCTGTGAGAAGCTGTGTCAGATAATCTCCTACTCCTACAATCGTGTCGGATTCTTCTCCTTCTCTGGAATCTGCGAAGGTTTCCTGAGAATGGCTGTGATAGATCAGGATCTGAGGAGTATCGGTTTCTTTGGTGATTTTTAAGTCCTGTTTCAGAAAATCTTCGGCATTGATCTGTACGGCATCTGCTTCTGTGTTGGAATCTACGATATAGAATTGTCCCAGAAGATAATTATAATCTGCCAGTTTTTCGGGGGACAGGTCAATCATTGGATGAGGAACTGCAGCAGCAATGGTTTCTGTACTGTCCTGAATATTCCGGACATTCTGCGCTACTGACTTTGGCGGCTTCTGTGATTTGTCCGTTTCATGATTTTCCGGTGACGCAGTTATCTTTTTCGGTTTAGGTGTCTTGTCTGATTTTTTTGAAGTTTGTTCTGATTCTGATATTTTCGCTGACTCTGATATTTTCGCTGATTTTACTGTTTTCGAAGGAATTGCTGTTTCTTTCGGTACCGGTGTAGATTCTGGTGTCTGTAATTCTTCAGATTCGTTTTTTTCTGCCAGCAATTGTTCGGACTGTGCACGCTCTCCCAGATATTTTCCGTTTTCTCCTGCTATTTTTTTATAGGTTTCAAGATCTTCACAGGAACTCGTATGAGCTCTTTTTTCCAGAAAGCGGTACAGAGGCAGATGCCTGTACACATTTTCTCCTGTAAAAAATGTCCCCGGCAATACTGCCAGAGTGGCAAAAAAGCACATGCTAAGCAGAATGCAGAACGCTTTCTGAAAGTTTGTCACATGGATCACCTCTTGACTTATCCTATGTCCATGTTTTCCCATTTATACCCTGTTCACACTGACGGAACAATTTTCCGGTCAGCCGCCTATTTCCTCAAACGCCATGTTCAGTCCTTCTGAGATTGTGAAACTCAGGTATTTTACTGTCTCATCCACATCTTTGGGAGTTACAAACATGGTGTGAAGATGGGGCGATATCATTTCTTCCAGAAATTCTTTCTGTTCTGCCTCTTCCAGCGCTTCCAGAAGGTGTGCCATGGAATCATGGACGATAGTTGCCGCATCTACTACGGTGGGTACTCCGATCCCGATCACTTTTACCTGCAGATTTTCTTCTGTAAGCCCCACTCTGTGATTGCCTACACCGGAACCCGGGTTGATTCCTGTGTCTGTGATCTGGATCGTACGGTTCAGGCGTCTGGTGCTTCTTGCTGCCAGCGCATCAATGGCAATCACTATGTCCGGCTTTGTCTCTGCCACGATTCCCTGTATGATCTCAGATGTCTCCATCCCTGTCTGCGCCATTACTCCCGGGATAATTCCGCTGATACGGTGCATTTTTTCTTTTCCAAGACTCTGCAGGCCATACTCTCTTATCATATGTCTCGTTATATGAAGGTTCTCTACCACATGAGGCCCCAGGGAATCGGCTGTGATCGCTGAATTTCCCAGACCTACTACCAGAATGGACTGCTCACGTTCCAGATTGATCACATTCTGTAAATGACGGGCGATTTCCAGGGAAATTTCTCTGTGATAATCCTCATCATGTACAGAAAGCCCCGGAGCTTCTATCGTAATATAGCTTCCCTGGGGCCGTCCCATTGTCCGGGCACCGTTTTCTGTGGTAATCTTTACCACAGTGGTACGGATATCTTTCTCTTCATTATAATCTTCGTGGACTTCCACTCCCCGGACTTCTACGTTTTCCTCTGTAAACCGTTCGGTTGCCTCCAGCGCCAGGTCTGTTCTTATTCCGTAATTATCCAACATCTCTTTTCCCTCCGTACTTCATTCAATATTTGTTACTGTTTGCTCCGTTCTTATAACAACTTTTTATATCTATTTTTAGCTTTTTTTATGGAAATATGTATTGACAAGGAAGATTATTTGAGATAATATATATAAGCATGTTCATAGGAGCGCCCGTGTCTGTTTCTATGACAGGAGTATAATAATATTTTATCGAATTAAATTGGAGGTGTACGAATTGGCTAACATTAAATCTGCTAAGAAAAGAATTTTAGTAAACAGAACTAAAGCAGCAAGAAACAAAGCAATCAAATCTGCAGTTAAAACTTCTATGAAGAAAGTTGAAGCAGCAGTAGCAAATAAAGATAAGGCAGCTGCAGAAGTAGCATTAAAGGATGCTGTTTCCACAATCAGCAAAGCTACATCCAAAGGTGTTTATCATAAAAACAACTGCGCAAGAAAAGTTGCCCGTTTAGCTAAAGCTGTTAACAGCATTGACTAATTATAGATTGAATTTTTAATTATAAGCTTATGATTAAAAAGGACAGCCATCACCGTCATGTGGCTGTCTTTTTTGTTATTATCTTTTGTAACTGCCAGAATATCCGGCAGTTACCGTTTTTCTTATTTTACTTTACTGCTGTACTTAATGATCAGTAATTCTACGCTCAGCTTATCTTCCAGGCGTCCTGTTTTCACCGATTCTTCTGCATCCACAAAATCTTTTACTGCCTGTTCCAGTTCTGATATGGTGTAAGCTCTGGCACATGTTGTAATGTTTCTCACAACAAATCCGGGAACTCCCAGTTTCGAAGCTATTTCTGTCTGCGCAAGTCCTGCTGCCGCAAACTGTTTTGCCAACAGCAGCTGGCGATACTGCTTCGCAAGAAGAAACAGGATCCTCATCGGTGGCTCTTTCAATGTCAGCAGATCATAATAAAGTTCCAGTGCACGCTTCTGATTTTTCTCTGTTACTGCACGCACCATATCAAAAATTCTGTTGGTTGTCTGGGTTGTGCAGATTTCTTCAATATCCTCTGCAGTCACCACATCCCTGCCTTCTGTATAACTGATAAGCTTCTCCATCTCCATCCTGAGATTCCCCATATCAGTTCCTGTTTTGGTCAGCAGAAGTTCCATGTCTCTCTGGGTGATCTTTTTTCCGGCTTTCCCCAGGATCCCTGCTGCCCAGCGCATCAGAGTTTTTTCATCCTGTCTGATAAATTCTGCAATACTTCCGCAGGCTTTTACTGCTTTGTACATGCGGTTTCTCTTGTCTACTTCCGTTTCTGCAAAAACCAGATACAGATAGTCCGGCAGCTCTTTCATATAATCTGCCAGTTCCTCACACTTATTTTTGAAAAAACCTGTATCTTCCAGCAAAACAACTCTGCGCTCTGCGAAAAATGGCATGGTTTCACAGAGGTCGATCAACTGTTTTACATCAATCCCCTTGCCTTCATAGTGATTGAAGTTCATAGTATCCCCATCCGGATTCAGTGCCTTTACCAGATTCTGTTTATACTGTTGTTTCAGATATGCTTCCTCTCCATAGAGAAGATACACCTGTTTAAAATTTCCTGATTTAATGTCTGCCTGTATGTTTTTCAATTTTCTACTCCTGAGGCTGTTTTGTCTGTAACTGTTCAGCAATCTGTTGTTCTATTCACAGATACCAGGATATCAGACTGCAGAGCAGTTACTTTGTTACTGTTCTCAGTAACGTTACTTTTATTGTATCAATTCCATGACATAATAGCCAGCAGAAAATTTCAGATTATTATTCAGCCGCCCAGCTCCACCATTCTGTGAATGCATCTTCCGGCGCCTTCCATGATATTTTCCGGAAGGAAGATTTCTTCCCCGCCCTGTCCTTTCAGGCAGTTGTAGATGTCCATTAAGGTGGTAACCTTCATATTCATGCATGTAAGCTGTACTGCAACCGGGTAAAATTTCTTATCAGGACATTCAAACTGAAGATGCTCTACAATGCTGTTTTCTGTTCCGATGATAAATTCTTTATGTTCAGATTTCTTTGCAAATTCCATGATTCCTGTAGTGGAGCCTACATAATCAGCCTGCTCTACTACTTCCTGACGGCATTCCGGGTGTACCAGGAAAAGTGCATCTGGATGCGCTGCGCGGGCTTTTTCTACATCTTTTGCACTGACCACGATATGTCTCGGACATCCGCCTTTATAAAATGCAAAAGTTTTCTCCGGAAGCTTTTCCGCCACATAATGTCCCAGGTTCGGATCCGGAATAAATAAAATCTTATCCTGCTCCAGCTTTTTGCAGATTTCAACTGCCGATGAGGACGTAACGCATACGTCACATTCTGTTTTCAGTTCTGAAGTTGTATTAATATAGGCGACAACTGCATAATCCGGATACTGTGCTTTTAATTCACGCAGACCTTCCAGATCCAACTGCTCTGCCATAGGACATCCGGCTACAGGATTAGCCAGCCAGACTTTTTTCTTCGGGCTTAAAATCTTGCAGGTTTCTGCCATAAAACGAACGCCGCACATGATCACACCGCTGCAGTCTCTTTTGGATGCCTGTACACTCAGGCCATAGGAATCTCCTGTATAGTCCGCCACTTCCAGAATCTCCTGACCCTGATATGCGTGTGCAAGAATACAGATATCCTGTTCTTTTTTCATTCGCAGGATTTCCTGCTGAATTTCTGCTATTGTCATTTTCTAATCCCTTCTTATATATTATTCCTTTTTTTCTTTTTCCCATGGCTGAAGTGGTGCAAGGAAACCTGCTTTCTTCAGCTGTTCTCCAATCAGATCCAGCCTTGCCTGGCTGGATGCTTCTATCAAATGATAGTGATACCCGGAAGTAGCACTGCTTAATACGCTGGAATGGCTGCTGTTGATCGCCTGGACAAATTCATTCACATCCTGTCTGGAACGAATATCCATTTCTGCAGTGACACGGCCATAAACCCTGTGGCTGATGCTGATATTTTTCACCCGCCCGCCACAGTCCACGATCAGATTCAGTTCCTCCGCTGCCTGCTCCTGCCCATGGCGTACTTTAAATTCTCTGGTACATGCAATATCTTTATCCTGCTGCAACACATATCCTCTGGTCGTTGACAGGATTCCCGGTGTAGATGCACGTATCACAGCCATATCCTGCACGATCACCTGTCTGCTTACTCCGAACTGTGATGCCATCGCCCTGGCAGCCACAGGTTTTTCTTCCTGCTGAAGGAGCTTTAAAATTTCAGTTCTTCTCTGAGCAGTATTCATACTTTCCCATCCTTTCTCCACGATATAATCCTATAGCAAATTATCCGCTGCAAAACAGCTTCGCTGCCATGTTATTATATTGCATGAAGATTCTTCATGGAAATGTCAAGGATTGGAGCAGAATGTGTCAGTGCACCGCTGGAAACAAAATCCACACCTGTTTCCAGGATTTTGGCGATATTTTCCTTTGTGATATTTCCGGAGCATTCTGTCTGTGCCCGGCCTGCGATAAGCTCTACTGCTTCTTTCATCATTTCCGGTGTCATATTGTCAAGCATAATGATATCTGCTCCTGCTTCTACTGCTTCTTTTACCTGTTCCATAGTCTCTACTTCAATCTCGATCTTACGGACAAATGGTGCATATTCTTTTGCCATGGCCACTGCTTTCGCTACGCTTCCGGCTGCTCCGATATGATTATCCTTAAGCAGTACTCCGTCAGAAAGATTATATCTGTGGTTGCATCCGCCGCCTATACGTACAGCATATTTTTCAAAAACACGACAGTTCGGAGTTGTCTTTCTGGTGTCCAGAAGTGTTACCTTACTTCCTTCCAGAAGCTTTGAAACCTGTTTTGTATAAGTAGCGATACCACTCATTCTCTGGAGATAATTCAGGGCAACTCTCTCTCCGGAAAGAAGCACCCGGATATCTCCTGTTACTGTTCCAAGAAGATCGCCCTTCTTTACTGCCTCACCGTCTTTAAAGTTGAAACTGATCTCTGTTTTCTCATCCAGAATCTGGAATACTCTCGCATATACATCCAGTCCGGCAATGATTCCGTCTTCCTTTGCGATCAGATCTACGGTTCCTTTTACTGCGCTTCGCATCACTGCATTCGTGGAAACATCCTCACTGGTAATGTCCTCCTGAAGCGCCATACGGATCAGCTTGTCTGCCTGCATTTTCATTGTAATACTATTCATGACTTTTTTTCATCCTTTCAATCTCTTTTAATACGGTTTCGTGGCAGGCATTAAGCAATTCTTCTCTGCTTTCATACATATTCATATCAATTGCATCTGCCCGCACATATTCCGGTGTCTGTCCAAATATCATATCATCTGCAGCCTTTCTTGCAAAGACCAGAGATTCCAGAAGAGAATTACTTGCCAGACGGTTTCTTCCATGGACGCCATTACAGCTTGTCTCTCCACAGGCATAAAGTCCCTTCATGGAAGTTTTGCTTCCCAGATTTACCTTGATTCCACCCATAAAATAATGCTGTGCCGGAACAACCGGGATTGGCTCTTTTCTCGGATCAAAACCTTCTTCCACGCATTGTTCATAAATATGAGGAAAATGTTCCAGAATTGTTTTCTCTCCCAGAGGGCGCATATCTTCCCATACAAACTCTGTTCCATCCTTTTCCATCTGGGCAAAAATCTTCTGGCTCAGCAGATCTCTCGGCTGTAATTCGTTTGTAAAACGCTGTCCGTTCTTATCATACAGAAGAGCACCTTCTCCTCTGACTGATTCTGAAACCAGGAAACGCCGTCCGGGTTTCTTTGAATAGAGAGTTGTCGGATGAATCTGGATATAGTCCAGATTTTCCATTTCCACATGGTGCTTCATGGCAATTCCCACACCATCTCCCGCAATATGCGAAAAGTTGGTAGAGTTTTTAAAAAGCCCGCCGATTCCGCCGCAGGCAAGAACCACATACTGAGAATAAACAGGAAATGCCTGGTCATTCCGGTCCATTGCAATGATTCCGCAGACTGTATTGTCTTTGGAGATCAGGTCTACCATAGTCATATATTCACAAATTTCAATATTTTCTTTTATTTTTGTAGCAGTTAAGAGAGTCTGTGTGATTTCTTTTCCTGTAATATCCTCATGAAAAAGAATTCTTGGCTGGGAATGTGCTCCCTCTCTGGTAAATGCCAGATTTCCCAGACCATCCCTTGCAAAATCCACATGATAACGCAGAAGATCTCTGATAATATCATTGGAGCTGCGGATCATCAGATCTACTGCCCGTTTATTATTCTCATAATGTCCTGCCCGCATGGTATCTTCAAAATAATTTTCATAGTCATCTTCGCCGCGCAGCATACAGATTCCGCCCTGTGCCAGGAATGAATCTGACTGGTCTGCCTCCTGCTTGGTGATAAGCAGGATTTTCATTTTCTCCGGAAGGTTCAGTGCACAGTACAGTCCGGCTGCCCCTGTTCCCACAATAATGACATCATAATGTTCTTTCATCTTTCTTTCCTCACATCATGCCTGATTTTCGTTTGTCTGTGCAATTATACTCCCCGGATATATAGGTGTCAAGACACCTGTATATAATTATGACAACATTGTTTGCTTTGAGTTACTGTGAACGTAACCACTTTGAAAATCCTACTGCTCATTGCTTTTCACATCTCCACAGGGGTCCTACTTGATTCGGTTAAAGGCAGAAACAGATTTTCCATTGACTATTGTAACCGCCCCACAGTCTCTGGTGATCAGCACTCTGCTTCCACTCTTCTTCAGCCGTTCCAGCGTATCCGACGACGGATGCCCGTATGTGTTTGTTGCAGAACAGGAAACAACAGCCAGTTCCGGTCTGACGATTTCCAGAAACTCTGCTCCTGTAGAATATCTGGAACCGTGATGAGCTGTTTTCAGGAAGTCCACATCTTCAAGACACCCATTCTGTATCAGTTTTTCTTCTGTCACCATCCCGATATCTCCGGTAAAAAGCCCTTTGAAATCTTTGCTTATCATTTCCAGAACCATCGCATCTTCATTTACTTCCTTCCCTGATGCTGTGGACTCCGGCCACAGAACCTTCAGTCTGACAGTTCCATATCTGATCTCATCTCCTGCTTTCACAGTAAGCACCCGGACTCCCGCTGACTCTGCCAGCTCTGTCAGCTCCCGATAATTTTTATTCTCCTGAATATCGCTCCATTTGGGCAGGATCAGATTCTCTATGCGCAGAGAAGTCAGATCTTTCTCAACAAATTCCAGAAGTTCCCGCACCCCGCTGATATGATCTTCATCTGTGTGAGAAACATAAATTCCGTCCAGTCTGGAAATCCCTCTGCTCTTCAAGTATGGGAGCAGCTGATATTTTCCCAGTTCATTCTTATTCGTACTGCCCCCGTCGATCAGGATATTCCATCTGTTTTCTATTTCCACCACAATTCCGTCTCCCTGTCCCACATCCAGACAGGCGATACGGAAATCTTCATGCGGTCTGTAACTGATCAGCAGAATTGCAAAGCATACCATACCTGCATATACAGCCCGGATTTTCCACGCAAAGATCTTACCATTTTCACTTTTCTTCACACCCGCTCTGTATATCCACACCGCTGCTGCCAGAACCAGATAATATCCAACGATCTGCCACACTTCCGGCTTTCCTCCAATCCATGTACAAAACGAAAGTCGCCCCAACAGCACTGTCAGAAACTCATATCCTCTCAGAATAATCCTGCCCGGAACAACAGCCAGAAACGCGCCTCTGACAGTGACTAATCCAAGTAATGCACCGGCAGTTCCGCTTCCCAGTACAATCCCCACAGTAGGAAGCACCAGCAGATTCAGAAAAATCCCCAGCACCGACACTTCTCCGTAAAGCCACAGCACTATGGGAAGTGTGGTAAGCTGCACAACTCCGGATGCCAGAAATGACATCAGAAGTTTATTTCTGATTTTTCCCTTCTCATTAACCTCACTTCGTTTTTTCCGGTTTAATACATCCATCCCCTCCTGCACTAATGGCCAGACACAGCCAATCCCAATCACTGATCCAAAAGACAGCAGAAAACCTCCATCAAGCAGATACGCCGGATTTTCCATAAGGATCAGGATCGCCGCAGCCGCCATTCCTGTAGGCATATCATAAATCCGTCCTGCGATCTTTGCACCTACAGAAAGTAAAAACATACATACTGCCCGCATAGTTGAAACAGTCCCTCCTGTCATCATCCCATACTGAAGCATGATCACCAGCGCCAGCAATCCTGCCGGCCAGATACCCAGACCGATTTTTTTCAGCAGATTATACAGTCCCATTCCAAGAAGACTGATATGGAGCCCCGAAATCGCCAGGATATGTATAATTCCTGCCATCTGATAACGCATTTTCAACTCCGGATCCAGATTTGTTTTATCTCCCAGCACGATTGCTTCAAACGCTCCAGCTTCCATTCCACAGGTCTTCTCCAGAATACCTGCAAATTTCTGCTGCATATCGATCAGGAACTGCCCATATGCAGAATGACTCTGCGACTGCTTCTTTATCTTTCCTTTCTTCATCACATAATAGATCCTCTGGCAGCCATAGTATGCTTTACTGTCAAACTCTCCCGGATTCGTGGGGCTTTGCACTTCTTCCAGTTTTCCGGACACCAGAACAAGACTTCCTGCCAGAAGTTTATCAACATCACTGTTACCGCTATGATTCTTTTTTTGTTTTAAATAAACCTTTATATTATCAATGGAAACTTTTTCAGAATTGTAAATAAGATAAGTATTTCTAAGATATACAGATTGAAAATCTTCATTCTCCCGACACTTGACCACCTCCCCGCAGATGGTGGATTCCGGATGCTTTCTGATCCATGTCTGCACAGACTGTGGCAGTGGATTCCCCCTTATCAGGGAAAATCCCAGCCAGTCTGTCACACACAGAAAAACAACCAGAAGCATGCACAGGATACACACAGGGCGTCTCCTCACTTTTGTGCCTCCTCTTCGTTTATGAATATCACTCTTTTTCCTTGACTACCAGCTTATCATTTCTTTCATAAAAATGATACAGCTCCATCTTCTTACCAAAGGTATCCAGCCTGTCCTTCCCGCCGACCGTAATCTGCACTTTGTCTGCATCCAGCGCATCCAGCAGCGAATTTACCACAGAATATACCGGTATTTTCTCCGATACATCCAGCGCATAGGAAGAAAATACTCCGTCAAATGCCACATAGCAGATCCTGTCTGCTATGGTCACATTCAGAACCTCCGTATTCTCCGGAATTGTGGGGTAATGCCCTTTTTCCAGCGGTCCCTTCATTAACTGTTCCAGAACGATCCTCTCTTTGGGGATACTGCGTTTATACCGCACAGTACGCTGTTCTTTTACCAGCTTCTGACCACTCTTATCAGTAAAATAAAGCGTAAAGGTATTGCTGCAATAGGCATCCGGTTCAGTTCCTGTGAACTCGGCAAAGGTATCTGCAGTCATATTTCCCACAGCCTGTCCCCTGGAATCTGTCAGATCTTCATTTTCTATTGTAAAACGCACAGAATTAATCCCCGGAACCTGAAGGAAAGTCTTCACAACACCTGCCCGCACAAGTAATTCCCTGGCGCGGCTCATGCTGCTGTACTGACTGTTAAAGTTGACCACCAGCACGTCCTCTTCTACACTGTAATTCATCTGTACTCCTTCAGGAAGCAGACTGACCCGGTTCTGCGAATCTGTCTGCTGGCTGTTCATCCGCTGCATCATATCCTTAAGCATATAGTCTGCAGTTGTCTCCTCCGGAGAGTAGCTTTTCTTCTGAAGCTGAGTTTCATCAGAGCTGATATCGTACAGATAATATTTGGCATCCTGTTTACCCGGATCTTCATGTATCTCCACAGAACACCCGGCCGCAAGGATGCTTAGTATTAACGCTGTTATAATGATTGAAAGTTTCTTTTTCACAATGGCACCTCCTATGACGGTATATAAGACAGAGGAATACGCACAGAGAATGTAGTTCCCTCTCCTTCTTTACTGAATACTTTGATCGTTCCATGGTGCATTGCAATAGAACTCTTGGTGATCGCCAGTCCCAGACCGGTTCCCCCGATTTCCTTGGAATGGGACTTGTCCACACGATAGAAACGCTCAAAGATTCTTTCTATACTGTCCTCAGGGATTCCCATACCGGAATCTGCCACTGTTATATAGAAATATTTATGGTCTGCATCCAGAGACACACGCACCCATCCATCATCCACATTATATTTAATGCCATTCTCCACCAGATTGCTGACAGCAAGAGTAAACTTCACCTCATCCACATCTGCATCCACAGGTCGGAAGCAATCCAGGATCAAATCGATATTGCGCCTGTCTGCAATGGGACGCAAGCGCTTGAGGATATCCTCCAGAAGCTGATTGATATCCATATGGGTGATGTTTACATCTGCTGCTTTCTTATCCATCTTTACCAGCGAGAGCAGATCTGTAATGATCTTATTCTCTCTGTCGATCTCAGCAGTAATATCACTCATAAACTCCTGATACAGTTCCTCCGGGACTCCCTGCTGTCCAACCAGAGAATCTGCCAGAACCTTCATGGAAGTCAGGGGCGTCTTCAGTTCATGGGACACATTGGATACAAACTCCTGTCTGGATTCATCAAGGATTTTCATACGGTTGACCATCTTGTTGAATGCATCTGTGATCAGCTCTGTCTCCGTATAGTCAGGAACACTGATTTCTTCATCCAGCATGCCATCTGTCAGGTCTTCAATGGCCTTCGTCACTCTTGCAAGTGGTTTTACAAGTATTGTAGAGAGCAGCCATGCCAGAAATACCGAAAGAACAACAATACTTCCGATCAGCATCACGCCTCTCTGTTCCATCTCTGCCAGTGTTTCCGCAATATCAACAGCCGAAACACTTACCAGCATCACGCCCTGAAGCTGCTGCACATCCGGACTCTGTACAGGAACTGCAAGCTCCAGTACTTTACTTCTGGCGTCATAATTGCTTGTCTCTTCTCCTTTCAGACAGGCTACAGCCAGTGAACTGAGAAGCGTCTTTCCCTCCTCTGTGTGGAAGCTATCACTTACTATCTTAAAATCTCTGTCAGCCAGCAGGATGCGTCCGTTATACACATTGGAAAACAGTTCCAGCTTGCTGTTTACAATCTCTGAATCTGTATCATTGAGATAATTCTCCCTGATGATCAGATTACATAAAATATCGCACTGATCACCCACTGTCTCTGTAAGCATTGCAACCGCCCGGTTCTGATAGTTATGAAGCATCGTATATGTTACAATAACCCCCGGCACGATTCCCAGAATGATCAGGATGATCAGAATACGAAAACGCAGACTTCTGAAAAAATTTTTTCTTTTTTTCACCTTTTCAACTCCGTTCTCTTCTGTCATGCAGTTTGATGCATGCTTTCTGTCTGTTCGTAAAACAGTCATTGTTTATCGAATCCTTATCATCTTATCACAGAAAAATGGGCTTTTCTACATCTTAGCGAAAAGTAATTTATTTTTTGCAGCAATCAATGTGCAACACCACTTTGCAACTTTATAAATGATGTCCCTGATAACAAATTAATTTTTTCAAAGCATGATATTATAGCAATTCCATAAATTACTGCAAACAATCCAGTCCATCATAGCGTGAAGTCCTGCGTCAGATATCTTTGCCGTGCGTCAGCACGCCTGCAGATATCTTCCTTGTCCTTCACACTCTGCTGAACTGTCTTGATTGCATTATTTTATGAAATTGCTATAGTTCTTTTATGCTACATACGTATTCTCTCTCATATGTACAGCAATTGCCGTCCAGCTGTTTTTGCCACAAATTCCATCAGCCAACTGATTCGTATTCTTCTGAAATGTACGAAGCGCATTTTCTGTTTCTGTTCCGAAAATACCATCTGCCTGCACCTGTAAAAATACCTGCAGCATCTTTACAGCTGTACCCGTACATCCTCTGGATAATTCAGGAAAGATGACTCGCAGTTCTTCTGTCAGCGTTATTTCCTTTCCTCCTGAAGGTGAATTCTCTTTTTCCTTTCCCTGAATCAGCTTTTTAAAACGGTTCCAGTCATTTTTTGCACGGATAGCGGAAGGACAGTTTTTGGCGCATACATCATAGTGCTGTACTACTCTGTCTGCCGGAATATTCAATTCCGACATAAGCTGTCTGCATACCTCTGCTGTATTTGCAAATGCCTTATCATAATCAAAACCGGCCTGCACACACATTTCAATTCCTACAGAATTACGGTTATTCACTGTTCCAAATAATCTTCCTCCATAATTCACCCCTACATGCCATGCGCCTCTGCTATATGGCATTGCCTGATATGCTGATTTATCATCCACATACACATGAGCTGAATATCCATCAAAATTCCCATGATACTGTGCCATTGCATGAGCCCTGGCATCTGCACCTGTGCTGTAATTGTCCGTATTGTGGATTACAATATATCTTGGTATTTGTCCCGAATAACTGTTTCTTTCTGATATATACTGCTGATTTATATTCATAATCTGCTCCTTTCTGCTGAAATCATATATCTTTTCTAAGTCTGTTTTTCTATCGTATTTTGTGAATGTCGTTTCAGTACATCAATTGCCTGGCAAATGCTTTCCGGAAGAGGCAGACCCATCAGTCCCGCATTCTCTATGATAGAAAGACCTTCATTTGCAATAAATCCAATGCATACCGCATCTCTCAGATATTCTGTCCCCATCAATGCATCCAGACGGGCAGCAATGAGAACATACAACAATGTCATGCCTTTTCTGCACAAACCTTTCCATCCAGCTCTGCTTTCCAGTGCACCATTTTCAGATTTCGGACTTTTTCCAAATACTGCCGGAAGAAGGATTCCTCCTGTAAACCAGTCGATTGCCATAAACAAAAGCAATGTCTGCAGGAATTTATCCCAGCCTCCAAAACACACTGCCAGAGTACTTCCGGCAAGACCAATTAATGTAATTATTCTGTATTTCATAGTTTTTCACCTCTTTTTTCTTAAAAATGGGTACAAAAAGAACGGTCGGTGGGGAATGCCAACCGTTCTCTGATTCATCATTTATTCTTCTTTTGTTCTTTTTTTATACGAACCATTTCATCATAAAACTTTTGTTTTTCTTCTTTTTTTAAATTTTCTCCTTTTTCAACTTTTACTCCCCAGTCCTTCAACTGGGTAAGTATATTTTCAGAAGTCTTCTTAAATTCGGGAACTTTTCCCAGCTTTTTCTTCAATGCATATATTCTTTCCACATCTTCATCATCAAATATAATAAAAAAGCAATTCAGAAATTGTAATGATTGAAAAATTTTCTTAGTTGAATAAACCTTTCCATTTTTTCCCATTCTCCTACTTGAAAAAACAATTCCTTTTAAATGCAGTCTTCCACTGTTCCAGCAATCTTCACGAATGATTTCTAAATCTTCCCACTTATATGTTTTTTTCCACAAAAGCAACTTTACTGTGCATCCATTTTTATCCATGATAATAATACGCATTCGCGAAATCATAAATACAATATTCCAAATGGTCACACATATCAAAATCATAATACATTTTTCTTTTAATGAAATTACTTTATATGGACTATCCAAAAATAAAAATATACCAAAACCTAATTCCCCAATAAAATACAGTGGAAATTCTGGATTTCTCATTCTGATTTTCATTTTCTTATACTCCTAATTTGAACCGCCAGACATATTTCACTTTCATTTTTTCAATTACTCACTGACTTTTGCTGTAACATAATACCAGCCTTTTTCTTTCTCTGACAGATTAATTTCATATTCTATTCCACCATATTCTTTTACCATCTGAATCACATCTGTCCGGCTTTCATCCTTACTATATGCAAATAAAGAAAATCCACTGTCCAAAAAGCCTTGTGTATACCAGAATCCCACTGTATAACTGCCATTATTTTGACGGACTACAGCTTTTCCACCTGAAGAACATTTTTTATAATCTTCTGGTAGTTCGATTAATTCCATATCTTTCCTTATTTTTATCTGGTTATTCTGTACCATCTGAACAATTTCAGTCCTTTTTTCCTTATATACCTGAAAGTTTAATTTTTTTATTCCATCATTAAACAAAAATGCCAGATATATTCCAAATAGAAAAACTGGTATTGCCGCAAACCAAAATACACGAATCTTTCTCAAACAGCAAAAACTCCGTATGATATATATAAAGGTTAAAATAAATGATGCAAAAATAACATACCAAAGTCCCCTGAAAAAAAGTTCTTCGAAATACCAGATTGTAATAAAATTTGCAGTTATCACAGCTATACATTGTAATATAATTAATTTTAATTTTTTTCTCTCATCCTTCATTCCCGGTTCTCCAGCCAAATACCAATTCTTATACTTCACCATAATCACGCTCTTTTTTATTATATTGTAACCATACTCTTATTTCCCCTTAAAAGCTGCTATAAAAAGAACGATCGGTATGGAATTAATATACCAACCGCTCTAATATAGCCTATTTTACATCTTTACATATATCATTCTACTTTTGCAATGATACTCAAATTTTTATAATTTCATTCACACATATTAAAACTTATAGTAAGAATTATCCATATCCGCATCCCATAATGTAGATCCAAATATCACCATCCATTGATCCTGAGGATCATCAAATAATGACCAAAAATGATTCCATTGAATGTTAGGATAGTCTGTCTTTATTTGATATGCTCCCCCACCAGCAACTAACATTCCAACTCCAAACAGCTCACGTCCAACATATCCATAATGGATATTTCCAATATCATCAAATCTTAATGTTTCATTTTTATATGTGTAAGAAAAATCCCTATTTAAGTTCCAACTCTTTTGATTTTTAAAATCCCAGTCACCTCCAGTCTTTACTTTTGAAATAAAATAACCTACAGCACTTGCATACCCATTTTCTTTCCTATAATTACGTAACTCTTCAGCATTATTTCTCATAGTTTTATTTAACTTATATGTTATATTAATATTCGGTTTTCCTGCAGGTTTAGGCTGTCGTTTATAATTCCCTTTGTATTCCCAGTTATCATGTCTCCAATTTCCTTTCGCATCATACCAACATGTTCCAAACATGTCTACACGATTTATTGGATTATTCTCACAATATACCAGCATATTTGATTTATTCATACCTCTATTTGTCATAAAATACTTATCCATACAAATAAATCTTTTAATTTCCGCATCATAATATCTACTTTTCAGATAATACATACCTGTTTCATTATCATAATAATATCCCTTATAGCGGAATGGATTCTGAACACCTACTGTGTCTGCCAGCTCACCAGTAACAGCTACCACTTTTCCCCAGCTGTCATAAGTATATTTTACTACCACTTTTCCATCTGCGTCAACAAGGGCAATGATGTCACCCTGTACATTTCGTACATAAAAATAGGTGATTCCCCTGATGGTAACAGAAATCAGATTTGCCTGGGAGTCATAACAGTACCAGATGATTCTTCCGTCAGTTTTCTCAGAAAGGAGAAGATCTCCTGCCCACTGATATTCAGTCACTGTATTGTCTACTGTTTTTTTCACTCTGGCACCTGTGTGGTCGTAAAGATATTTAATGCTCTTTCCATTTTCTACACCGGAAAGCCTGCGTCCCTGTGTCCAGGTATAAGTTGTTCCTCCTCTGGTAAGCATGTTTCCAATGGCATCATAAGTCATTGCTGTGCCATCCCAGCTCAGGAGTTTATCCTTCCATGCACTGTCATAAGTTCCTGTCATTGTCTTCACAGGTGTATCAGGAAGAGTTTCCGTAGTCGTAAATGCGTACTCTTTTTCTACTGTAAGATTACCACCCAGATCATAGGCATAAGTAATGGTTTTGTTTAACTGATGATTATTTTCCCGGATCAGCTGATTTAATTCGTCATATCGAAATGTACTCTCACCTGCAGAATCTTTGATACTTATGATATTTCCGTTTGCGTCATATGTATAGTTTAAGGTTTCAGAACCATTCTTAACTGTTTTAGGAAGACTGTAACGATTCTCTCCCTTGTCAATGTAAGTATATGCTGATATATAAGGAGATACTGTATTCCAGGTACGCCTGGACACTCTGCCGAACTTGTCATACTCTGTAGTTCTTTCAAAGGTCTTTGCACATCTGGTCTTTGTTTCTCTGCTGTCCTTGTCATAGGTATATACTGTTTTCATTGTATGTGTTCCGCAGGTATGTACCATTGACTCCATACAGTTATTTGCATCATAGGCATATTCATAAGTGCTCCCCAGCTCATCTCTTACTCTCACCAGACGATCCAGGAAATCATAAAACAGATAGTATGTCTTTCCTGCTTTATATGATTTTACTGCATAAATATTTCCCTGCTTATCATAAGCATATCTGTAAAGATTCTGTTCTTTGCTGTCTGCCGCATCTTTGAAATAAACCATATGAATCCGATTCTGCTTATCATATTCATAGCGAATATATGCACCATTTCCATAGCATACTTTTAACAGATTTCCATTTCCATCCTCATATTCATATCTTACTGCCTGTTTCCCGGCTACAGACACATCACTGACATTTCCGAAAGCATCATAGTTAAAAGCATAAGCAAAACCATTATGAACAATTCCTGTCAGATTGTCATCCGTATAAGAATAATTATTTCTGACTGTTTCTCTATTTCCATTTACAGTTACTGTCTGTGCAGCTGAAAGAAGACGTTCTATGTCATCATAGGTATAACTGATCTTATTCCCCTTTGCATCCTGGAATGCCGTCATCAGATCTCTGGTCATATCCCATGTATAATGAACCGTATTTTCTCCTGCATCTGTCACTGATTTCACATGATTCTTATCTGATGTCATAACTCTGGTAATCCAGGTACCCGTCTCCGGAACTTTCGGATCAACACATCCGCTTTTCAGGACATTGCCCGCTGAATCATAGGTAAAACGATATACCACATTCTGTGCAGATGTCCCCTTAACTACATTACGTGTTGTTTCTTCATTGTCATACTCATACTTGAAAGAATTACCTTTCGCATCTGTGATACCTGTCATATCAGACTTACTGTTATACTCAAACTTCGTTACCTGTTCCTGCAAATCTTTAACTGAAATGAGGTTATTTTCATCATCATAAGTATAACTGCATCCAAAATTTTCTTTATATAATGCCAGCCCATCGAAATATGCTATATTGGCATTATGACAGTATGTGTAGGCAACCTCAATACTGGTATAATCTTTCTTTGCTACATAGACGTCGCTGAGGAACTGCCAGTCCATGATGTCCGGACTAAAATTTGTATAATGTATATCTGCCTTCCCATCTGTGCCGATAAATCTTACCTCAGTACCAAAACGCCTCTTTTTATCATTATCTGTCTCAGGCAGAGATGTTCCCATTCCCCAGGCATTCACCATATAGGTATCACCTTTTTTTCCGGTAATGTCCACAATCTTCACCAGTTTTTTATCTTTGTCCGGCTCACCGACAAAATGATAAACAGATTCATCCAGACCTGCTACCGACTCTTCTATTTTGTCACGGCTCTTTCGTACAGACAACGGAGCTGTTTTTATCTGCAGATTTGACATTGGAACATAATAAAATTTACTGCCTCTTCTGATCACTCCCCATTCTTTTCCATCAGAATCAACTGAAGTTCCTCTGATTGCCATACGGGTTCCGGCTGTGAGGCTTCCCGCTGCTGCTCCTGATGTACTCCTGGAAGAATAATAGCTGCCGTCCTTTTTTACTTCTACTTTCGCGATATTCCTGCACAGACGTACAATGGCAGAAACCGGCATATAACCGAAAAAGCGATTGCCATCAATCTGCAGTCCCATATAATACCATTTATTTCCATCCGTTCCATCTACAGTTTTTACAAGAGCAGCACAAACTCCTGCATCAATTCCTTCCTGTACTCTGGCACTGGTTTTATCTGCACTTTTATATAAAATAGAGTTTCCTACTACTACGAATGCTGAATTTGTTCCTTCATGTCCTCCCAGATATGGAATCGCCTGACCTGTTGAGACATATCCCTCTTTGCCATCTGCTGTCTTTGCATAGTACCAGTTTCTTCCATTCTTCTCGACAGTAATGTATCCGGAAAGTAACTGATGTTTCGTCAGACTGGACAGAACTTCTCCCGTATCTGATGGGGTTTTCCTTAAAACTCCCTGCGAAGATGCAGTTACCAGAAGCTGACTTTTAATCGGAATATTATCTTCGATTCCAACTTCTGAAAGACCATCCGTGTTGCTTTCATTTTTCTCAAATCCTTCTGTAGTTCCAAGGTGGAAATCCCCATTATCAATCAGGTTACATCTGTTAGCGGACGTTCCTGTTTCAAGCTGTGCCATATCACCATACATTACACCTTTGGCATGCCACATAACCATATAAACCTTAACAACAGTATCACTGCTGTCTTCCGGAACAGTAAATGTATTAGTCAGGCGTACAAAACCTTCTGTTGTCTTTTTGATAATTTCACTGTCTTTCAGCTGCTGTACCCCATCTTTGTCCATATAGCGGACTCTCAGAATTGCACCTCCATCTTCTGCAGTCTCACTGACAGATGCTTTTACATACATGGATGCGGTATAGGTTATTCCCTTTTTCACTTTAACATTTTGTGCCCAGTATGCATATCCACTCACGGAAGTGCATTCTGCCTTCAGTGAACGATTTCCCATCATGCATTCAGCTGCTATTGTATTGATTTCTGTATTTCCGGCACCTTTCGGAGAAATCTTTGATGTCCAAGGAGTATTTTCAGCCTGCACTACTGGATCTTTCAGCAGCTGCACTACATTGTCCTGTAACTTGGTAGCATTCTCAAGACGGTTTACATGATTTCCGTCAACATTATATTTACAGCTTACAGCATGCCCAAAACCATCATGTACATGAAGCAGATTTCCATTATTATCAAATCGGTAAATCTCTTTTCGCCCTTTGTTATCTGTAAATTTTGTACTGTTATATCCATACGTCATAGCAAGGCTTTTACCTTTTGTTCCATCTCCATACTCTGCGATAGATTTTACACGATGGGGTTCCTCTGTATAATACCCGTATTTTACCTGATATCCATTAATATTCTCTGCACTGGCAAGCATTCCATTACTGTCATATGTGTAAAATACTTTTTTGCCATCTATATCTGTTACCGTGGTAAGCCTTCCTGCGGTATAGGCAAAAGTCTTCTTATTGCCCGATGGTGATACTGCCTGAATCAGGTTTGCTTCTTCTCCATCGCTTCCCAGAGAATAATTTAGTGTAATAATTCGCCCGGCTCCATCTGTAATATTTTTTACACGATTATTCACATATGAAACCGTTAATTTATTTCCGTTTTTATCTTTTACCGCAATCAAATATCCAGACTCATTAAACACCATACTATTTCCGTCTTTATTCTGTATTGTGTAAGGTTCTTCTGATTTTAAGTTTCGGATCAGGGTCAGATCCAGCCCTGTTTCATCTTTCCACTCTTTAACCGTATTGCCATCCTTTTCTACTTCTTTTTCCACAAAATAATGAACTGTACCATCTGCATCTGTATGAGCATAATAAACATTCCCCGCTATTGATTTTTTATGGATAATCTGATGGAAATTTAAACGAAATCCTTTTCCATATCCAATATTGGTATCCTTATCATTTGTGTTATAAACCAACGATACCTCTGCCGGCATTCTGCTTCCTGATGTTTCCATGACACGATGTTCCAGAATCAGATTTCCGTTATAATCGTTTACATGGACAGTCCCTGCACGTCCGATATTCTGACTATGATACGTCCAGTAATCTTCAAGTCCGGAATAGTTTACATAAGAAATTTCAATTTTGGGTCTGTAATCACTGAGTGAAGAATCCCAGTCTGATGACATCAGCTGTACGGAACCTGATAATTCGTCAATTTCTTTCAGCATCAGCCCATTATTACTGCCATCTCTGTACCACTCCTTTACCATTCTGGTAATATCCATCACAACATATTTGATTTTATCAGCAGTAAACTTGCATAAATCCTGAACTGTTTCTTCATAAATTGGTTTATTATCCCAGTTAATGGTTTTTGATTCCCAGCTCTGAATCACTTTATGTACAGCAATTGTTTTCTCTGCACCATTCTCTCCCAGCGATACCATTACAAGACGTGCATTTACAATCATGTCTCCTGTCTTAATCTCAGGCAACTGGAATTTCAGAAAACTTCTTCTGATTTCGTTTCCTCCTTTTAACCAGAGATTTTCATTGTTATAATAATTGTCTGTATTATTTTTAGATGAAATATAAGCATCTTCAATATCTGTCGCTGCTTTGGAAGTAGTTGTCACAGGATCAATCACTACCGGAAACTTCCTGCTCGCTTCATTTAACCAGTTTCTATCAGGAGTAAATGTAACTCTGCACTTACCATCAGCAGTCATCTCAGCTGACACCTCAATACTTTCTGATTTTAATCCTGAAAAATCTCTCATATATGGAGCCTGAACCCTAAAAATTTCGTTTTGACCTTCATCAAAGAAGAGTACTTCTTTCTCCCTCAACTCAGGTACAAGTCCTTCTGTCTGATAAAGATATGTATATGATTTTGCAGCTTCCTTTCTAAGCAATACCATATCTTCTTTCATACGCATTCCCTTTACACGACAGCGCAGTTCCATTCCCTCCAGAATTTCAGGATAACAAACGGTATTATCTTTCTGTTTTACAGCTTCTACCGTATTACAGTTTTCTACGCCCCATGAAATACTGCCATACTGATCTTTAATCCTCATCATATTATCTTCTGATGTTTTTTTGGCGAAAAATGCCTCAAAAGTTCCCTTCCTGTTTGTGAAACCTTCTTCTGAAACAAGATTTGTTTTTTGTGCATAAACACTTGTTTCATATGATTCTTCCAGCTTATTATCCATTTCCTTCCAGGTTCCATCTGTATCTTTATAATGTACAGGAGCAAGATAAATCTCTGCTGTACAGGAATGGTCCTGATTTTCAAATACTTTTGTATTGATACTTCGTTTCTCTATAAGTTCTTTTCGATTCATATTTACTGTCCTCACTTTCATTTTCTTTTCCAGCCTGCAGTGCTGAAATATTTCGAGCTCGTTTACAGTTATGATTTTATCGAACATTTGTTCTATTTTCCATAGCAAATATGTAAATTTTCCACATTATAATAAATCTTTGAAATAATTCCGGACATTTAGTCTTTTTCCAAACTTATAATATTATCAATTGGCTGTTCTAATATCTTTGAAATATTCATAAGAATCAAAATATCCATCGCAGAACTGCCATTTTCGATCCTGGATACCGTAGCAACAGACACATCTAATAATTCTGCCAGTTTTTCCTGATTATAATGTTTTTGTTTTCTATACTCTCTTACATTATTTCCAATCTGTAATAATTTGGAGTCTACTTTCTTATACATGATACAACACCTCCCGGGCCCATACAAAAAAGCCGCAAAAATATAATCTCTTTTCAGAGTATATTTTCACGGCTTTGAATCTAAAAACAAGAAAATATATTATTGTTTTTGACTGCTCACTCGTTCTATATATAATTTGTTTTTCTTATTAGCCTCCTTATTCTTTAATGTTGAAAATACATCAACAATTCATTTTGTCAGATATTCCTGTAATAAGCAGTCAAACGTTTCTGTCGACTCTCATCACAGTTTTCCAATTGAATTTCAACAGGATTTCTGCATACCGGACATTTAATCCTCACTGTTCCCTTTGCTTCAAGACCAATATCAAACAGTCTTCCATTTCCACAGCAGGGACAATGCACTTTCAAAAATGTTTTCTCTATTTTTGCTTTTCCACCCATACAATCACTCCTTATTCGAACATTTGTTCTTATAATATATCATGCATTGCACCCATATTCAAGTGTTTTATAACACTTTTTCATAGTACATTACAGTGGATATCGCATTCCGCTTCGCTATTTGTTCATAATCCAACAACTGCTCCGTAATATATTCCCCTACTACTTATTGCTTTTCGTAACCTCCGCAGGAGACTTACTTGATTCGGTTAAAAGACGAAGGAACCTGCATACCTGCAAGGTTCCTTCGCTTCTTAATATAATATTTTCTACTAATTTTTGAAAATATCGACAAACCTCCTGCCAATCTCATATTCAGACATATTTCTCTATGAAATGATTTCCCGGTATTTCTTTATATGTTTCCGGATCATTAATATTGGAAAAATACCAGTCCGCGACCTGGCTTTCGTAGCATTCGTATCCATTTTTCCGCAGAAAAGCAAAGACTGCGCCTTTCCGCTCTGTGATTTCTTCAAGCATGGCATCTGCCAGGTCTGTACAGTATACTCCCATAAGAGGTTCCTCATGCCCGCTGTGGCTCAGTATCACTGCTTTTGCATCTGAATGCAGAGATTGGCGAATCAGTGCAGTCAGTTCCTCTGCCGGAACCAGAGGAACATCTACACCAAGTACCAGGCAATATGGATTCTTTGCTTTACGAAAACAGGCTTCCAGCCCTCCCAACGGACCTTTTCCCGGGAAACGGTCTGGTATAATGGGATATTTATATTTATTTTCACCATGATAGCCAGACAGAAGGATATCACTGATTCCAAGCTTTTCCCCCTTTTCTATCTGCATCTCAAGAAATGTCTTCCCATCTATCGTCAGATCTGATTTGTCCCGTCCCATGCGGCTGCTGGCACCGCCAGCAAGAATAATCATAGAAATTTCTTTCTTTCGCATTATCAGTTTTCCTTTTTGTTTATATAAATCATCAATAAAAGCATTGATTTTTTCTTCATATTTAAAAACTACAGACAGAAATGTCTGCATAACGGTTAGGGTGTCTTACATATCTCACCCGCCAATCTGTGACATTCCTCTGATTTCATCCTGCTCTGTCTTCGCTTCATAAAAATTATGGCTCACCGGTTTATTCCAGATCACCTGATAAATTGCTTTTTTCAGTTCCGAATCTGTGCAGCAGCCGCGCATAAGCCCCCGCAGGTCTGTACCTTTCTGATACTGGAGGCATCCTTTCATGAATCCTTCGGATGTAAGACGTACTCGGTTGCACTGACTGCAGAATTTGTGAGTCATGGCACTGATAAATCCGATTTTTCCCTTAAATCCTGCGATTTCATAGTAATGGCATGGGCCGTTTCCGTAGCGTTCATTGACTGCATGCATCGGACCGTAGGCTTCTTCCAGTACTGCTTTGATAGATTCTTCATCCTGGAATGGGAACTGTTTTCCGAATCCGATTGGCATCATCTCGATAAAACGCACATGGATTGGATATTTCTGCGCCAGTCCTGCAATCCCGATGAAGTTTTCTTTTTCCTTGATCACCGGAACGCTGTTGATCTTCAGGGAAAGTCCCGGATGTGCAAGTGCTGCTTCGATTCCCTCAAATACCTTTTCCAGTCCGTCACGTCTCGCTACTTTTTTGAACAGTTCCGGATCCAAAGTATCCAGACTGATATTAATGGCGTCAATTCCTGCATCCAGTAATGCATCCAGCTGCTCGGCGAGCAGGATTCCATTTGTTGTTAATGTCACTTTCTCAATTCCCGGGATCGCCTTAATCTGTTTTGCAAGACTTGCACAGCCTTTACGAACAAGTGGCTCACCGCCTGTCAGTTTAATCTTACGGATTCCCAGATCTGCTGCGCACCTGCAGATGCGGAGAATCTCATCGTATGTGAGGATTTCTGCATGAGAAAGGGATTTTACGCCTTCTTCCGGCATACAGTAAATGCATCTCAGATTACATCTGTCTGTCAGGGAAATCCTTAAATAATCTATTTCTCTTCCATATTTGTCTATCATCGGCTCTACCTGCCTTTTACTTTCTAATAATTGATTTTCCTGTTACCGGATACGGGTGAACCGCAACCTTTGTAACCTTTTCTTCTGTTATTCGCCGTCAAAATCACAGGCAATATTTTCTCTCATAATCGTTTGACACTCCATACTCCGCAGTCTATACTTAATGTATCAAGATTATTAAAATCCTTACCGGACGAAAGGAACTGTCCTATGAAAATCAACGAACAATACCACAACCTGAATCTGCTCGAGAATGTTACCTATGAGTTTCTGGGTCGTGACGGGGAAACTCATGAAGAAACAGAACCAATCCTTGTGGAACACATGATGGATGTATATGTAAATGAACGCCTGACCATGAAACTGGTCTGTATCCCACAACATCTGACAGAACTGGTTCTCGGCCGCCTCTTTACGGAAGGTATCATCTCATCTGCCGAGGATGTGGAGCAGATCTACATCTGTGAATTCGGCAAACGTGCCCGCGTGATCCTGAGTAAAAATAAATCCGGACAGTCTCATGAGGAAAATGAAGATTATGTAGCTCCTACTCCGACCTGCTGCACCGGAAATCGTGTTCTTAATGATTATTTTATCACAGATCAGCCAATGACGCCAGTTACACCTGTCCCATGGAAAAAACAGTGGATCTTTGATCTTGCAGACTGTTTCGCCAATGGTACCCCGCTTCACAGCCAGACCTGGGCAACTCACAGCTGTTTTCTTGCCTGTGACGGAGAACTGCTCTTTCAGTGCGAAGATATCGGACGTCATAATGCTCTGGATAAGGCCATCGGTTATGCCCTGCGCCATAATATTGACCTGAAGAAATGCGTGGTTTATTCCAGTGGACGTATCCCTACAGATATGGCGATCAAGGCAATCCGCGCCGGAATACCGGTTCTGGCAAGCAAGGCATCCCCTTCCGCCGAGGCAGTTGCCATGGCCAAAGAATACCACCTTACCCTTATCTGTGCCGCGCGACGTGACCGTATGAAACTCTTTACCGGAAATAATCCGACAGAATAAATTCTGCAATACACTCTGCATTGTCCAGTTCAAAGAATGGAACATTTTCCAGTACAGACAGTGCATCTCTTTCCTCTGCATCCAGGTTTGTGGCGATCGCCATCAGTTTTTCCGGATTGCAGACACTTTCTGCCGAATTTCCCTTACGGATAATTTCAATTTTCGGATAAGTACTGTATTTAAATCCTTCCAGTAAGATCAGATCTGCCTCCGGAAAAAATTCTGCCAGCTCTTTTTCGGAAATCTGCGGCTGCTGTTTTACCAGCATATATTTGCCTGCTGAAAAAACTGCTGTGCCGTAGGCTCCGGACTGAAGCTGACAGTATGTATCTGTTCCCGGTACGTCCGGCACGAAATCATGCCCGTCATGCTTCAGCACCGCCACTTTAAGGCCCTTGTCTTTAAAAATCTCCAAAAGCCTGCAGATCAGAGTTGTTTTCCCTGAATTCTTTACACCGCTGATTGCAAATATTCTTTTTCTTTCCACCTGTTTGCTGCTCCTCTCAAAGCAAAATCGCGCCCACTTTATCCCCTGCGTTCAGGCTTCTGCTTTCCTGATTTTCCATGGTTTTTGTATCAATCAGGCAATTGCAGCCGGCCATGGAACTGAGGACTCCGTTAGAGTGAAGACCATTGGGAAGATGAAATTTTCCATTTTCCAGATATGCCCGGACAAAGCGGCGGCCCTTGATTCCTTTTTCAAAGTTATCAGCCATAATGCCATTTACTTCTTTCAGACCGATTGATGGATCCTGCATCATTTTTTCCAGTGCAGGACGAATCAAAAGTTCTATGCTGACTGCAACACCAAAAGGATTTCCGGAGAGACTGATGATCGGAATCTCTCTTTCTGAAGCGCAATGATCTGTTGCAGTTATATCGGAAGTCTTTTTATATGCAGAAAACAGTGTAGGCATTCCCGGTTTCATCTTTACCCTCCAGAAAATCCGCTCTGCCCCCATCAGTCTCAGGGACTCATGCATAATGTCCTTCTTGCCTACAGATACACCTCCCGTAGTGATGATCATATCTGCCGCTTTTGCTGCTTCTTTTAATTTCTCAGACATAACCGTCGGATCATCTTTGACTGCTTCCATATGGAAAGATTCGATTCCCAGTTCACGCAGTCTGGCAGACAGCATTGTCATATTGCTGTTGTAAATTTTTCCTTCCGGCAATGGAATTCCCGGTTCTACCACCTCATCTCCTGTAGTCAGAAGCACGATTCTCGGCTGACGGTAAACCGGCACTTTCGCCACTCCCATTCCGGCCAGAATTGCTGCCTCCACATATCCGATATGTGACCCTTTCTTCAGAAGTGTAGTTCCCTTTTTAAAATCCTCTCCTGCGAAGCAATAATTACTCCATCGCTTCTGCTCGCTGTAAACTTCTACCGTATCTTCGCCATAATCGGTATCCTCCTGATAAATACAGCAATTGCAGCCATTGGGTATTGCAGCACCTGTCATAATGCGCACTGCCTGTCCCTGCTGGATTTCTCTTTCCGAATACTGTCCTGCATCAATCTCTTCCATGACTTTCAGCCTCACCGGATGCTCTTTAGCGGCACCTGCAAGGTCCTCTGCCTTACACGCATAGCCATCTACCGGAGAGCGGTCAAAAGGAGGATTGTCAAACTCTGCCACCATATCCTGCGCCAGGACTCTTCCCCCTGCTTTATTCAGTTCTGTTTCTTCTGTCTCGTTTATTACAGGCGTATGCTGCAGAATCTGTTCCACTGCCTGTTCTACACTGATTCCCTCCACGCACTAATTCCTCCTCTTGTATATTACATTTTTATAGTCTTTTCAATGCCTTTATAACCACCGGGTCAATTGACGGATATATTAGTTTTACCTTTTGAACTCTATAGCAATTTCAGAGAATAATATCACTAAGATACTCCATTAGAGCCTTATTTTTTATAAACCAGATTGTCTTCAGTATTTTGGAAATTGCTATAACATCATAATATTCAGCCCACTGCTGAAGAATTACATATTTTTCATCTCTGTTGGAGAATGCTTTCTCCTTCTCTCAGCCTCCCTGCCTCCAGAATCTGACAGAATACAAACCAGGGTTCCATGGGCGTGCATACCTTTTCTCCCTTATAAGCATCTGATGCAGGACCGCCCGCACCGATCCTGACTGCTTCCAGAAGTACATCTCCACAACGAAATCTGTTCCCCTCCGCAATACTGTTCCAGTCAATCCCTTCCACAAGGAGATTTTCTCCAAATCTGCCATATCTGAATTCTTCTTCGGACTGTTCGAAATATTCTTTTACCTTCTCATAAGGAAGAAGACTGACCTGCTTTCTTCCGCCCATTCCATAATGCACATCTCCCACAAGTCCCTGCAGATCAGCTTCGCATTCATGAATGTTCTGCGAGCAGGTCTTGCGTTCCTTACTGATGCATACACATAATATCTTCGCCATTTTCTGTCTCATCCTTCCTGATGTCTCTTTATAAAACCACGTACTGCTGTTTTTCCTGCTTTCTCAGATTGCCCAGAATGCAATATTCACATTCTTTCCTGCATTCTGCAGATGCTCCACAAGTTCTTCTGCTGCCTGTTCTTTCCTTTTTTCTGTGATTCCCAGTTCCACATTACTCTTATTGATAGCACCACCGAAGTAGAAATTAATATCCGTTGCCTGCTCAAACAGCATCACACCAAGCAATGCTGCCGCATCTTTTTTTCGTTTCAGCCTGTTAAAGGACAGCCTGTCCTCCATCCATTCTTCACAATATTCAAGCAAATGCTCAATCGTAAGAAATCCCTCTGTCACCAGCTCTGTACCTTCCAGCTTATAATAGGCAGGAACGTCTCCGCAGGCAGTTTCACTAAGAGAGATCAGCTCTTTATCCAGATATCTGGCAGCACACTGTGCAGTAGTTCCGCCGCAGATTACATGATATCCCTCTGAATCGAAAAAGGACTTCAGATATCGCTCATCATGCTCCTCCTTACTTGGCGGACCGATCATAAGGTTTACCACCTGTTTATGCCGCATCCGCAGAACAATGGCTGTAATATCATCATCCGTTTCATTCAGATTCAGATCCAGGCTGGCCTCTGCCAGATAGCCTGCCATCTCCTGTGCGCTCATCCCTTTATGGTACTTTGCCCTGCAGAAAGCCATTACATCATCTCTTCCCCAGCCGCCGTTGGTAGTTTTTCCCATTCCTGCATTGGTGACACCGTCGGACATAATGATCAGCATATCCTCATCTTTCAGTTCAAAACAGCTTTTATGGATTTCCTTCTCTTCGATCATACTTGTCTCCACCGGATAATCAAAGAGCTTACCATCCCGGATCAGAATTGCATCCGGATTATCAAACTGATAAAGGCTTACCTGTTTCCCCTGAAAATTCAGCACTGTAAAGGTGGCATATGCCAGATTTCTCACACTGCACACAGGAAGCGTTTTTGCCACTGCACGCACTGCCTCATCCAGTTCCACCTGATTAATGATCATAGTACTGAGCATGGTTGCAGTCAGCGTGGAAAGGATATTCGCCTTTACTCCGCTCCCAAGTCCGTCAGAAAGCACCAGAACATGGTCTTTATCATTTTCTTCAATCTTATAGCAGTCCCCACAGAGAAATTCTTTCTTTTTATTCAGGCTCACATGACCAAAATCCATGCATAAGCCGTCAAATTCCACATTCAGTCCATGATGCTTATTTCTTTTCATTCTCTTCTTCACTCTCCAGAAGTATGGTATTTTTCAGTTTTTCTACTGCCACTTTGGTGTCCGCAGCAGTTTCTCCAAGAAGTCCGGCGATCTGCTGCACGATCTTCAGCTGTTCTTCTACCAGCTTATCTGCCATACGCGCAGCTTCAATCTGAGCATTATGAATCTGATCTTTATGCTTCCGCTCCTTTGTAATATCCTTCATAATGCAGAGAATCATTTTATTTTCTTTATCATTCGTCATTACGCGATCCAGATAACATTTCTGATCCTCCAGATAAATCTCATCCTGCATCAGATTCCGTTCAAAAGCCAGTATACTCGCCAGACTGTAATCATCCATGATCTCCGATACCGGCTTCCCGATCAGGCGCCGCTTTTTCGGCATATTGAACAATTTGGACGCCGCCTCATTCATCTGAATGATCTTCAGATTATAATCCACAGTTACCAGAAGTCCGGGCATGGCATTAAAGACTTTATTGGAGTAACTTTCCTGTTTTGCCCGCATATATGGAATACACATGGCAACCTCAGCCTTATTCTGGATAATGGCAATTGCCTTTTCCCTGCATGTGTTGTACCCGCAGGCACCGCAGTTTAATTCATCCTTTGGAGAAAATTTTCCCATTTCCGCCAGAGCATCCCTGATTTCTTCCTCTGAGACCTCTTCCTGTTCCTGTGCAGAACAGTAACCGAAATTCTTTCTCAGTTCAAATCCCGGAAGTTCATAGTCTCCCTGCTCTCTGTGAAAATCTTTTCCAAAGGCTGCATTCTTCACTGCCAGAACATCTGCCAGATAATGTCCCTTCTTCATCTGGAAAGAAGGACCTGCCACACAGCCGCCGCTGCATGCATACATCTCAAGAAAGCAATTTTCAAAATCCTCCGGATGAAGTTCTTCCAGAACCTCCCTGCACTGCTCCATCCCACTTACAGAAAGCCTGCGGATTCCCTTTACAGCCCCAAGCAGGTCTGTTAAACCATCCGCAATGGCGATTTCTCTGGAACGGTAGGCAATCTGCTCAGGTTCTTTCTCAGTTATGGAAATCCCTTCTTTTTTCATCCATTGCACCAGCTCTTCCAATGTGATCACATAATCCACTTCATTTCCTGAGTCTCTCAACTCTGACATAGCTGAAATACAGGGACTTACATAGACAATCTCTGCCTTCGGATATTTTTTTTTCAGATAACTGGCATGAAACTGCATCATAGAGGCAGACTGTACCAGATTTCCCAGAAGATGCGGATAGTGTTTCTTGACAAGCTGTACGATTACAGGGCAGGCAGAAGAGATCATTATTCCCGGCTCTTTCTGTTCCGCAAAAAGTGCTCTGTACTGCGAAATCATCAGGCTTGCACCTTCTGCTGCATCCGCTACATCTGCAAATCCCAGCTTCTTCATCGCTTCCCTTATTCCATTGATACCGGTTACCCCAAAACGTGCCAGATATGCCGGATGAAGAGAGGCTATAACCTGCGTCTTATTCTCCATTGCATTGCAGATTGCAGGAATCATATTCTGCTCTTCCTTGGCATCCTGCGGGCAGACAAGGATACACTTCTCACAGTAAATACACTGACTTTCTATGATCCTGGCCTGATGATCATGAACACGTATCGCCTTGACCGGGCAGTTCCGGACACATTTGTAACAGTTTTTGCAACTGACTTTTTTAAACTGAAGGATTGACTGAAATCTCTGCATGCCTCGTACTCCTTATTATGTAACACTATATTTTTCAGAAAAAATTATCTGTAACCGTTCCGTACTTTCACGGAATGATGTACTGCCGAATGATTATTTTTGCCTTTCCATAAAGGAATATGGAGCTGCCGCAAGGACAGCAGATCCATGTGCGACAGCCCCATATAATATTTACGATATCAGATCCGGAACTTTGTCTCCGATATTGTTTTATGCTTTCTCAATCTTAATTGCGCATACCTTATATTCAGGAATTCTTGCGTATTTGTCAAGTGCGGCGTTGGTCAGCCAGTTTGCATTTCCATCCGGGAAGTGGAATGGCATCCAGCTCTCACCCGGTGAGGTCTTTGTACCTACACGAGCGGTAGATTCAATGGATCCTCGTCTGGAAGAAACTCTGACTTTATCACCGTTTTTGATACCCAGCTTATCGGCATCTACGATGTTCATTTCGATAAATGACTTACCTTCGATCTCCATAAGCTCAGGTGTCTTTCCCGTCATGGCTCTTGTTGTATAATGATACAGAATACGTCCTGTCATAAGGATGATCGGATATTCCTCATCCGGAAGCTCTGCTGACGGTACATATTTTGCAGGGTAGAACCAGCCAAGACCACGGGAGAATTTACCAACATGCATGATCGGTGTTCCCGGATGATCCTTGGAGGTACATGGCCACTGAAGTCCCTGTCCATGAACTTCTTCACTGTCAAGACGTTCATGGCTGATACCTGCGAAGCTCGGTGTCAGGGATGCGATCTCATCCATGATCTGAGCAGAAGTCAGATGTGGCTGCGGATATCCCATGCGGTTCATCAGATCAATAATAATATCTGTATCCAGTCTCATCTCTCCAGGTACTGTGACAGCCTTGCGGACTCTCTGTACGCGGCGCTCTGTATTGGTAAATGTACCCTCTTTCTCTGCATAGCTTACACCAGGAAGGATAACATCTGCATACTGAGCTGTCTCTGTCATGAAAAGTTCCTGAAGTACAAAGAAATCAAGACTCTTTAATGCTTTGATAATGTGTGTGGTATCCGGATCAGTAACTACCGGGTCCTCACCATAGATATACAGACCTTTGATCTCGCCTGTGATTGCTTTCGGGAATACATCAGTTGCATGAGTTCCTATATTCGGATCAAGTTTTACACCCCATGCTTTCTCGAATTTCTCACGAACTGCAGGATCAGTAACCTTCTGATATCCGGGATACACATTCGGCTGAGCACCCATATCGCAGGCACCCTGTACGTTATTCTGTCCACGAAGCGGGTTAACACCACAGCCTTCACGTCCAAGCTTACCAACCATCATTGCCATATTGGACATGGACATAACGCCCTCTGTACCTGTGGAATGTTCGGTTACACCAAGACAGTAGATGATTGGAGCGCGGTCAGCTTTTGCATACATGATCGCTGCTTTTCTCAGATCGTCTGCGTCAATGTGGCAGATTTCAGCTACCTTCTCAGGTGTGTAATCTTTTACGATTTCCTTTAATTCTTCAAAACCTTCGGTACGCTCTGCAATGAACTTGTCATCCTGAAGACCTTCAGAAAGGATCACATTCATGATGCCGTTTGCAAAAGCAACATTTGTACCAGGTTTCAGTTTCAGATGGATATCTGCTTTCTTAGCCAGACCGATATCACGAGGATCAACTACGATCAGCTTACAGCCTCTCTTGATAGCCTGACGGATCTGCATGCCGACTACAGGATGTGCTTCCTCAGGGTTGGAACCAACCAGCATGATCAGATCTGCATTCTTTGTGATATCCTCAATTGGGTTTGTCATGGCACCTGAGCCAAGAGTCATCGCAAGACCTGCTACAGATGCGGAATGACATACACGTGCACAGTTGTCTGTATTGTTGGTGCCGAAGCAGCAGCGAACCATCTTCTGTACCATGTAAATATCTTCATTAGGTGATCTGGAGCATGCAAAACCTGCAAGGGAATCAGAGCCGTACTGTTTCCTGATCTCCATAAATTTGGAAGCAACAAGATCCAGGGCCTCATCCCATGTTGCACGTTCGAATTCACCTGTCTCTTTATTCTTGATCAGCGGATATTTAATACGCTCCGGTGACTGTACGAAATCGAAACATCCGCTGCGGCCCTTAACACAGAGCAATCCTTTGTTGGATGGTCCGTTTACAGCTTCTGTATCTACGATCTTTCCGTCTTTTACAAGGAGATAATACTGGCAGCCTGTTGCACAGTGAGGACAGGTAGTCAGAACCTTCTTGTCAATCTGGTACGGACGGTATTTCTTTCTGCGCTTCATGGTCAGTGCACCTGTCGGACAGGCCTGTACACAGTTACCGCAGGATTCACAGATACCTTCGTTCCATTTATGTTTGTAATGTGCACCGATCACTGACTGGAAACCACGATCCATAGTGTCGATGGCACCTCTTCCCACAATCTCCTTACATGTATTCACGCAGCGATGGCAGAGAATACACAGGCTTGGATCATAGGTAAAGAATTTATTGGTATCATCTATCGGCATATCCTTCATTTCACCGGGATAGCTTGTCTCAGTCACACCATATTCAAAACAGTAGTCCTGTAATTTACAATCACCGTTTGCCTCACAGGAGAAGCAGTGTACACGATGGTCAGAAAGAAGGAGGTCAAGGGTATCTTTACGATATGCAACTACTTTCTCTGACATTGTCTGTACTTCATCACCCTCTGAGCAGCGAAGTGTACATGCCGTATCAAATTTGGTTCTTCCATTGTTTGTTACTTCTACCACGCACAAACGACAGGAACCATCCGGCAATACATCTTCCAGATAGCAGAGTGTAGGAATCTCCACTCCGATCTGTCTGGCAGCCTGCAGAATGGTCGTACCTTTTTCCACTTCTACAGGAATTCCATCTATTGTCAAATGAATCATCTTTTCACCCTCCTTAATTCACAGAAATTGCGCCGAATACACAATTTTCCAGACATGTTCCGCACTTAATACACTTGGAGGTATCAATGCTGTGAGGCTCTTTCTTATTGCCTGTGATCGCACCAACCGGACAGTTTCTCGCACACTTGGTACATCCTTTACATTTCTCAGGATCGATCACATAAGAACGCATTGCCTTACATACATGAGCCGCGCACTTTTTATCAACAATATGCTCTACATATTCATCTCTGAAGTTCCTTAATGTGGAAAGTACAGGAAGCGGTGCACTCTTTCCAAGTCCGCAGAGTGAACGGTCCTTGATGAAGTTTCCAAGATGCTCCAGTTTATCCAGATCCTCTACTTCACCCTTTCCGTCTACGATCCTCTCAAGGATTTCAAGCATACGCTTAGTGCCAATACGGCAGGGACCACATTTACCGCAGGATTCTCTCTGAGTGAAGCCCATAAAGAAACGTGCAACCTCTACCATACAGGTATGTTCATCCATAACTACCAGACCACCGGAACCAACGATCGCACCGTATTTCTTAACAGAGTCGAAATCAAGAGGTACATCCAAATGTTCTTCTGTCAGACATCCACCGGATGGTCCACCGATCTGAACAGCCTTAAACGCAGCACCGGATTTCAGTCCTCCGCCGATATCAAAAATGATTTCTCTTAAGGTTGTTCCCATCGGGACCTCGATCAGACCTGTATTCTCAATAGAACCTGTCAGTGAGAAAGTTTTTGTTCCAGGTGATCCCTCTGTACCGATACTTCTGTACCAGTCTGCACCTTTGAGAATGATCTCCGGAATATTTGCATAAGTTTCTACGTTATTCAGAACAGTAGGTTTCGCCCATAATCCCTGTTCAACTGTACGGGGCGGTTTTACACGGGGCATACCTCTGTTTCCTTCGATAGATGCAGTCAGGGCAGAACCTTCACCACATACGAAAGCACCTGCACCACGGTTGATATGCATATGGAAGGAGAATCCTGTTCCAAGGATGTCATCACCTAACAGTCCCACTTCTTCCAGAACTGCGATAGCGTGTTTCAGTCGTGCTACAGACTGAGGATACTCCGCACGTACATAAATATAACCATGCTGTGCTCTTACTGCGTAAGCTGCAAGCATCATACCCTCGATCAGACGGTAAGGATCACCTTCCATTACAGAACCATCCATAAATGCTCCCGGGTCACCCTCATCACCGTTACAAACCACATAATGAACAGGATCAGCCTGGCGTGCTACCTGAATCCATTTCTTACCTGCCGGGAAGCCGCCGCCACCACGTCCGCGGATACCGGATTTATCAACCTGATCAATAACCAGATCCGGATCCATCTCAAACATTGCTTTCTCCAGAGCCTGGAAACCGCCGCTTGCTATGTACTCATTCAGAGATTCTGCATCAAACTTACCACAGTTCTTCAAAACAATACGGGTCTGTTTCGCGATAAACGGAATATCTTCCGGTCCGCGGCTTACTTTACCGCCTTTCTGATAAAGCAGTCTCTCGATAGTCTCATTACCCTGAACACTCTTCTCAAAAATCTCCTGGCAGTCTTCGATCTGAACCTTCGTATACTGGATCACATCGTCGCCTTTCTGGATACGAACAAGTGGTCCAAGCTCACAGACACCCTGACATCCTGTTTTCTTTACACCTACATGTGCATCTTTGTCATGAGGTCCAAACTCAATGGTAACTCCCGGAGCATCTTTGGCAATCTCCATGAATTTCTCATAGATTTTCTGAGAACCGGTTGCCACACATCCGGTACCTGAACAGACAAGAATACGACAGTCATAAGAATTAAGTTCTTTCACAGCTTCTTCTCTGATCTGCTCCAATACTTCCTTATTCTGGATCATCCCTGTTCGCCCCCTCTCAGTTTATCAATCAGCTCATCTGCCTTCTCCGGAGTCATTCTCGGATATACCTCTTCATTGACCATCATAGTCGGTGCAAGTCCGCAGGCACCAAGACAGGAAACTGTTTCCACAGTAAACATCATATCGTCTGTCGTCTTCTTTGTCTTTGACAGCCCCAGTTTCTTATAAAGTTCCTCCAGAACCGGTATTGATTTTCTTACATGACAGGCTGTTCCGTCACAGACCTTGATCACATATTTACCTTTCGCATCAAATGAGAAATTCTCATAAAATGTGGCAACACTGAACGCTTTCGCTTCTGTCACACCGATCTGCTCCGCAACATATGTAAGCAATTCTTCCGGGAGATATCTGTACACCCCCTGGATATCCTGCATGATCGGAATCAGTGATGCCGGCTTTTTACCATAGAAAGCAATGATCTCATCCGCTTTCTGATAAAATGACTGATCTAGCATTTCGCACCCTCCTTATACCTGTTTTTTCTCTTTTTATTGCACTCTTTACATATTGTAACGTTAATTATATGCCTTTTTCGTCATTTTCACAAGCGCATTTATAGAAATTTTCTAATTTTTTATCATTTTCCTCTATAGATGTTTGTTTTGTTTGTCTAATTTTTATCAGCTTTGTTCAATACTAAACCATCTCAGATGTAAACCAAACTAAACTAAATCAAACTGAACTGCCATTCTTTCTCTAGAGCGTGTCTGAAAAAGGCTTTCTGCAAGATGTGCGTCACAATCAGTCCTAACAAAAAACAGACCGCATTTTATGATCTTTGTTTCATAAAATGCGGTCTGTCTGTTTCACATGTTCTTTTTATTGAGCCTGGAAATAATATCCAACGCCCCATTTGGTGTGTACATATTTCGGTTCACTTGGATTGGTTTCAATCTTCTCACGGAGACGGCGGATATGTACATCCACAGTACGTACATCACCCGGATACTCATATCCCCACACAATGTTCAGCAGGTTCTCACGACTGTAAACCTTATTCGGATTAAATACCAGAAGCTCCAGTACATCAAATTCCTTTGCTGTCAGATTAATCTCTCTACCTGCAATAAATACACGTCTGCCTTCACAGTCCATACGAAGATCGCCCACCTGAATGCTCTTTGCCTTTTCTTTCTCCTCGTGGTCGCTTCCCGCACGGCGCATGATCGCTTTGATACGTGCCTTAACTTCCAGGATATTGAACGGTTTGGTGATATAATCATCCGCACCATATTCAAGACCAAGGATCTTATCCATATCCTCGCCCTTAGCTGTCAGCATCACGATCGGCACATTGGAAAATTCGCGGATCTGCTGGCATACTTCCAGCCCGTCCATCTTCGGCAGCATCAGATCCAGAAGGATAATATCATATTTTTTATCTTTTGCTTTCTCTACTGCCTCTTCTCCATCATAAGCGCAGTCTACCTCCATACCATCCTGTTCCAGACTAAAACGGATTCCTTTTACGATCAGTTTTTCATCATCTACTACCAAAACTTTCCTGCTCATTCGGTTCTCCTTATCCTACTACTATCTCATCTTTTATCTTTGCAAAAGTACCTTCTTTGATACCCTGTACATTCATAATATCCTCTATCGCAGCAAATGGCCCGTTCTCTTCTCTGTAGGCAATGATCGCCTGCGCACGTGTTGCACCGATCCCCGTCAGCGTAGTAAGCTGAGCTTCATCTGCTGTATTTATGTTGATCCTGTTATCCTGCTGAACCTGAGCGGTCATCCCTGTATTCTGTCCTGTCCCGGCACTTCCATTCATCTGTCCATCTGATGCTCCGGCCATCTCTGCAGGATCCAGCCCCTGCCGCTCCATCTCTTCCTGTGTGAGAATATAAAGCTGCTGTCCATCTGTCAGAACTCCAGCACGGTTTACACAGGTTAGAGCTGCCTCGGGAAGATATCCTCCCGCCGCCTCAATCGCCTGAAACACCCGGCTCCCGGCTGCCAGCTGAAAAACTCCCGGATTCGCAACTGCTCCGCAGACATCAACATAGATCATCTCTGGCTGTGTTTCCCCGGCTGAATTTATCTCCGTCCCATTACCTGCATCTGAACCATCTGATTCTGCCTGTTTTTTCCGGGACTCTGCAGAACTGCCATCATCATTCTGTCGGTCATCTGTATCTTTCTTCGACTTCTGTCCTGATGTTTTCTCTTCTGATGACTCCGCATCCACCTCTGCCTTTGCTTCCTGCAATCCATCTATCAGAAACTGTGCCTCTGTGCTCTTACATCCTGTCAGTCCTGTAAGAAACAAAGTTCCACATAATATCAGTGTCACAGTATAACAACACCTGTTTTTTATTTTTGTCATAAGGGTCCTCCTCTTATTTCTCAGAGTAAGAGTCCCCCTGTCCATAATGCCACCCTTATTGTAACGAAATCTTAATGATTTTACAATAGTAAACTCTTATTTTTGCCACTTAAATATAACAATTCCGGAAATCGCGATCAGCAATCCTAGGATTTTGCGCCATTCAAAGGGTTCTTTATCTACCCCAAACAATCCAAATAATTCAATTACATAAGCAACTGCCAGCTGCGAAATAACGATCAGCATTGCTGCCTTTGCCGGTCCAAGTGCTCCCATACTCTGGATTACTGTAATTGTAATAAACGCTCCGATCACACCACCAAGGAGTGTATATTTATTGTCCACTTGCCAGAGTGCAGCTACACTTTCCCGTCCTGTGAAAAGCCAGGCCAGAACACAGACTACAAAAGCTGACAGCTGCACCCAGCCGGTTGATACCCAGAGACTGGTCTGCTTTGTCACCTCCGTGTTAAAAACACCCTGAATACTCATCAGTGCCCCTGAAATCAATGCCACTATAAATCCCCACATAAATCTGCCCTCCTGGATAATATGATCATTCTGCTTACTCCGGTAATCATTCTTATGTCGAAAAGAGGCACCGCTGTTTAGCAGTACCTCTTTTATTCTTTATTATTAGTTTATTCATTCCGCGCAAAATCATGCACACAGTATAAATCCTGTTTTTATTTTTCTTTCATATAATCCATACAGTTTCTCACATTCCATGCATATCCATCCTGCTTCGCCTGTATATAGCGGATATTTTCCCATAAGAAAAAGATACATACCAAGATACCCGTCTTCGGAATCAGCCTTTTCTTTATAAATAAGTTTCCCACTCTCTTTCCTGTAGATTCCCATTTTCCCATCTGTTTCCAGCAAAATCCCGGTATGCCAGTCCAGATATCTGCCAACAGCTTTTTTCTCTGTTTCAGTCATGGGGCAATTCTTTATTTCTGGCCTCACTCATCCTTCTGTAAATCTCCGGCTCTGTAAGAAGCCTCCTGCATTCTCTGTAAATATCCTCCATCTTCGTGCCTGCAAGCTTTAAGGTTCCGGCTTCCACACCTTCCGGACGTTCTGTTGTATCTCTCATGACCAGTACAGGTTTTCCCAGTGCAGGAGCTTCTTCCTGGATTCCGCCACTGTCTGTCATGATCAGATAACTGGCTTTCATCAGATTATGGAATTCTACCACATCCAACGGTTCGATCAGATGTATTCTCTCACATCCACCGAATTCCTCATCTGCGATTTTTCTGACCTGCGGATTCAAATGTACAGGATAAATAACCTTCACATCTGTAAATTCCTCCACGATCCTGCGTATAGCCCGGAACATATCACGCATGGGTTCTCCCAGATTCTCCCTTCTGTGTGCTGTCACAGCAATCAGTCTGCTGCCTTTTGCCCATTCTATCTCCGGATGATAAAAATCATTTCTCACCGTATAGTGCAAAGCATCAATTCCTGTATTTCCTGTGATAAAAATCTGCGCAATAGCCTTGGCAGGCCATTGCGCAGCGATTTGGTGCAATCCAATTTATAACATTTCACTTCCAGAAAAAAAAATTATTTTCTAATAGTAATTTCATCAAAAACACTCATATCCGTGGTACGCACAGTTTTGATTGTAAGTGTCTTTCCCTGTATTGTAATAGCAGAAATCAGAGGTGTTTTTTCTGTTTCTCCATCATAAAAGGCAATATAGCCTTTTTTTCCACTCTCCTTCTCATAAAACTTGCTTCCAGTAGAAGATGTTCCGGACAGATATAGCGTTTCCCCCTGTTTTTTTAGTCCGGACGCATTTCCGGTGAACTTCATTCCTTTCATTAGGTATGTTCTCGCATACAGATGATCATGACCGGACAATACAAGGTCTACGTCCAATTCAGAAAATGCCTCGTTATACACTTTTCGGAGATTCAGTATTTTTTCCTCATCTGAATGCGGTCCTGCGCTAAACATTGAATAATGCATAGTAACAATAATCCATTCCGGATTTGTATTTTGAATCGCCTTTTTTAAATATTCTATCTGAGTTGCGTAACTGCCGCTGTTTGAATTCAATGCGAAAAACAGAACTCCGTCACGGGCAAAATAGTAGTTCGCATCATCCCATACACCTGGAGGCATAAACTGCTCTTCATAAATCTCCTTTACGGTGTCATGATTCCCTTTGTTTACCGCCACTGGTATATTTTTCAGTTCATCCGGACTTCTAAATTCATAGTATTCTTCTATTGCTATATCCGTTTTCGAACTGTCACTTTGGTCGCCTGCCGATATCAGAAATTCTGCATTCGGCAGAATGTGCTTTCCCACCTCCAGCGTCCTCTTCCACGCTTCTCCATCCTGCTGTACGCTTTCGCCGGCACCAATCTGGGGATCTCCGACAAATAAAAACTTTACTCCCTCTCCCTGTTTTGCAGTCGTAAAATTAAAAACTTCTGAATGTGCACCATTTTTTCTGTTACATAATCGATAGCTGTAAGTTTCACCAGCTCGAAGATTCGATAATCTTGCCTTATAACAATACTGCCCTTCTATCTCAACTCGTTCCATTTCCAACTCTGTATAATTGTAGAAGTCATCTACTTTTCTACAGTATTGTACATTATAACCTCCTTTTTGAGGCGTAAGCCAATTAACCAGCATCTGGTTGTTTGTATCACCCGGCTGAAGGATAAGACCATCGGCATCCAATGTTTCCACTTCATTCCATTCCGGCGTTCCTTTAAACTCCTTAAAGTCAAAATAGACATCAGAGCTGTCTTCATGTATCTGATGAACCTCAACTGCAATGCAGTTTGTTCCGTTTTTTAGTGCAGTAGTATTTTCTACTGAAAAAACCCTGTTCCAAGATGTTTCTACTCCCTCTTTCGCTCCATACCCGGTTCCTGGGTCATAACCTTCTGTCGGTTCATTATCTTTGTATATTTCTTTTCCATTCAGATATATGATTACAGAATCATCAAACTGTATTTCTCCTGAAAGCTGAAATATCTCTCTGGCATCGTCCACCTCAAATTCTGTTCTAAAATAATATACTGGCAGAGCCTTCTTTTTAGCAGAATAATAGTTCAGCAGATTCGAGGGATATTTTCCTCCCACACGATCATTCAGTTCTCCATAATAACTCCCAAAACTTCCCTTGGCCTCTTTCCAGTCTTCTGTCAAATATCCAGCTTCGTTCCAGCGTTTTCCGTTGCTATCAATCGACGGTTCTCCTTCCGTATCCTTATACTGCCAATATGTTATACCGGTTTCTACATAATGAAATTTTTCATCTCCTTGAATTTCCAACAGTTCATCTTCAAGTATATTTTCATCAGCATAACGGTTCTGAACGAAAGCAATACCCATTACTGCCACCAAAATAAAAAACGCAAAAGTTGTTCCTACTGCCAGTTTAAATTTCTCGTATTTCTTGTTCATACCGTGTCCTTCATTTCCATCTTTCATATAACCTTCTCCACCGATATCATACTATTCTCTATTAAGCTTCTTTCTTTCAAGAGTTCCCCATGTATCTTTGTATTTCCGATACCCGATCAGCGCGTTCATCCTCACAATCATAAGAATAAATCGCAGTCCTATCAGTTCAAATCCACTTAAAAGTATAGCTTTCAACACATCCTTCCATGATATGCGCATTTTTCTCATATACAGTCGACTGAAAAATGATATAAGCGTAAGAATGCACCCAAATGCTGCATATACCAAAAAAAACAATATCATAAAAGGTTCGTTAACCAGATTTACCACATATGAAAGGATAATCGTCAGTATTCCAAAGACTTCAATATACGGCGAAAGCAGTTCATAAATCCAAAAATATAGAAACGAAACCGCCCCTAAAAGTCCGTACTCTTTTTTCCCTACTGCATTTTTATACTTTGTCAGACTTTCAAAAAGCCCGATATGCCATCGTCTCCTTTGTTTTATCAAATCTTTGAGATTTCTCGGTACCTGGCTCCAGCAGATTGCGTCTGGCGCATACTGTATAGAATAATCAATATGATTTGATCTGCAGAAAACATGAAGCTTCACAACAAGTTCCATATCCTCTCCCATTGTGGAATCGTCATATCCACCTGCAAGAAGAACTGTTTCTTTTTTAAATATGCCAAATGCCCCTGATATAATCAGGTTTCCGTTATAGCGGTTCATAAAGATTCTGGAAGCAAGAAACGAACGCTCATATTCAAGCACCTGCATTGCTACGATCAACTTTTTAGGCATACTATAGTCACTTACTTCGCCTTTTACTAATCGGATACCATTAGATACAGCAATCTGCCCGCCACAGGCTACTACTTTATCATCTTCCAGTATCGGTTTTGCGATTTCATAAAGAGAATTACGTTGCAACATCGAATCCGCATCCATACAAATAAAATATGGATAATTTGATATATTAATTCCCATATTCAGGCTGTCTGCCTTACCTCCATTTTCTTTTTGAACCAAAGTAATGGAAATCCCATTATAGACTGTTTCATAAATTGCCTGCTCCTTCTTGCAGTGAACTCTTTTTCTGATGGGCCTATTTATTCTTTTCATGTGGAAAGAATCCACCAGATATTCTACTGTTCGATCTGTTGATCCATCATCTACAACGATAATTTCATAAAGTTTATAATCCTGTTCCAAAAGTGAAAAAACCGTATCTACAACTGTCATTTCTTCGTTGTGTGCAGGAACAATTATACTGATGGGAATATAAAAATCATGACGGAGTGTTCCTTTCATCTTTTCGTCCATTCGTTTCTCGTAAAGTTCCGATGCTCCTACAACAACTGACAAAAAAAGGAAAGTGCTATAACCAATCAAATAAATAACAAAAAAAACGTCAACAAAAAACAAAAATAGTTTAATCGCATCCATCATCTGTACTTTCCTCCGTTCCCATAAATTTATATGCCATCATTTCTTTTGCATATATATCTTTTTCGTTCTGTATGAGCTTTCCTTTTTGTTCGTGATCAATTAATTTTCCAAGAGACTGAGCACTATTATAGCGAATATACCAGTTTCGACTTTCACAGCCTTTTTTCAACGCGTCTATAGTCCTTTTCCCTGGATACGATTCAAGGGCCAGTGCACTAAGCGCAGCATATTCCCAATCTGATTCACGCCACTCCTCAACCAGACAGCACAGATATTCCCACGCCTTGTCATACTTATACTTTCGAAAATAACGAATTACTGCCAGTCGAAGCTCTCTGTCATTTTCTTCATCTTTAAGAACAATAAGTAGTCGTTCGGTAAAGTTTCCGGATATCATTCGGAAAAAGTTTACAAAACATATTTTGTAATATGTTGAATAATGAGTCCAGTTTTTCCATAATTCTTCAGCCAGCAATTCCCTGTCTCCTTGAAAAGAAAGCAAGCCATCTGTTACCATTTTTGAGCTGTGTTCTATCCGCATTCTAGTCAAAATATGATATGCTTTTATCACGTGTTCAGGCTGTCCGCCAGCATACAAGGCATAGAGTGCATTTTCGCGGCAGTAGATAGAATGATCCGATACAAGCCATTCCATCTGAAGTGCAAACGGGTCTCTGGCTCCCGGACCACACAGATGATGCTGCTCTATGATGTATGCCATAAGTGCTTTCTCCATGCCTCTTTTTTTCATATAAGCACTACTGAGCTTATAGAACAGATCTCTGTTATTTCTGACCCATTTTTCTATATCTTCCTGTTTTCCCTTCGCTTCCAGTTCTTCTACTGCCTGTTGGAATAAAATAAGTCCAGAGCTTTTGCTCAATTTTCTAGTCCAGAATTTTTCTTCTTTTTGGGATATCTTTTCGACTCCTGATGTTTCAAGCATTTCACAAAGTTTGTTCATATACTTTCTTACCATTTCAGGATCTCTTTTTCTCTTAAAAAAGTCTCTGGCGAAATAAACCAAATTAAACAATAAAAGACATATACATATGGCCATATATAAATAAATTAACAAATTTACTTGAAATACCATGAAAACTATCGCCCTTTCATATATTAACCACCCTTTAGGATTTAATCCTTATCCTTCCACAATTCCTGCAGATCGTAATATCCTTGTTTTAATCGTTCATGCCATGTGGGATTTGTGCCCCATCCTTTCAATTCAACCGTTCCCATTTTAATAGGAAACTGCACATTTGCATCTGTCCCTACACCGGCATACATCTCTGAAATTTCTATTCCTTCTATTCCATAATTTTCATAGTAATCATCATGGATCACCATCTCCGAAGGATTATAGAAGTTCAACAAAGACCATGGTAATCTGATCTCAATCTCATCCCCATTTACAATAAAATCAGATAATGAGTTGAAATCCGCCGAATCCGGATTCCCATTTCCATACGTAAGTGTTCCTGTATCAAAAGTTTCTGCACTTTCAAACCCTTCAGGGGTGATTTCAAAACTTGGATCATTTGCAACCTGCAGCATCAGATGTATCGGAACAAATTTTCCAGTATCTTTTTCAGGGACATTTAGATATGCGTCTTCACCATAAACTCTCTGAGAATACATCGCTCTTAGCGCTTCATATCTTTCCTGTACAAGAATTTTGGTATCCTCCCGCCCCGAAATAATCAGTACAAAATCCGCCTCTTGTTCAAATAGCGGCGCTATACCGTCGCATGCTGTGCTTCCTGATTTTGGTGTCGTATCAATCGGAACATAAAGTGTTTCATTTCCAAAGTGAAAATCATCTTTGTGAACTCTGAAATAAACATATTTTTCATCATACTTGCAACTAAGCGACATGGTATCCGTCTCCATCACTATATCTGTTTCTTCCCATTCCGAAACATCTCCGTCAACATAGCAGACACTCTCTACTTCACCCGGATCAAAAGACAGAATACCAAAATACTGTTCATTCGTCTGATAGTCACTCCAGTAACACGTCTTTGTCAAATCCGTATAAGCCATAGTGTTCCACGTTCGCTTGAACCATTCATCCTGCCAAGTAAACGCTACAGATCCTGCGCACCCTGATGCCATGATATCCTTGTAGCACTGTACTAGTGCTTTTCCTTGTTCCTCCTCGCTCATCCCACCTTGTGAACGCCCTGTATTTCGATCCGACTGCGCTCTTCCTCTCGATGAAGGAACTCCATATTCCGAGATAATAACCGGCATGGTATGATGTGCGTTTATTGCAGTCAGATATGCCCTATATGAGTTAAACGTCCCGTCTTCGTCTGTAAATTCTTCTCTGCTTTCAATCTTCATTCCCAGAACATCCATGAATCCGAGATAATCCGGGAAATACGGATAGATATGGTAAGACGCAAACTGTCCTGATAGAAACTCATCTGTCGTTTTTATATGCTCTACATCCACCTGTTCAAATTTTCTAAAATACCATTCTACAGTCTGATTCCACTCAAGCGGATCTGTTGTTGGCCAGTTAGAAAAAGCAATCAGACGCTGACTTGAATATTTTTCCGTTTCGTATTCTATAATTTTATCCCCTACCTGCGCAAGCATTGTTTCAAAAGGCGTTGCTTCTTCTGTCGTGCGCATATATTTCCCCTCATACGAATCCCTTTCCTCCTGCATATGATCCGTAAAAGCAACTGTTGTATCTTCCCACTCCACACCTAGGATATATCCCAACACCCATGGAGAAATATCTTTTGTATAACTCCCGCTCCCAAGATCTTCTCCTAGTGAAAACCTCTTATTTCCATGTATCATATCCACCAGAATCCTGGAATCCCTCAGAAACTCATTAAGAAAATCTTTGCTGTAAGCATCTCTGTGTGAGTAAAGAACATAATCATCGATCCATACTCCATGGATAATATAAAGTGGATCGGGATTATCATGATTAAATTCCCAGACAGCATCATAAAAATCATCCTGTAACAGGGTGTACACCCTCACACAGTTGGCTCCCATATCCTTAATCATCCGGAACCATCTCAGATAGGTTTCCTTATCAATAGCATAATCCGTGGCAAAATGACCTGGAATTCCCACTCCCATATCAACACCGCGTATTTCAAATGGTTCCATTCCGTTCCCAGTATCTACAAGAATCTCCTTGTCTGAAACTGTTGTAAACGTTTTAACCTCTTTATTCATGTTAAAACTAAGGGTACTCCCTATCCTGTCAGAAACAAACATCCAGCAGGTCACCGCTATAATGACTGCTGTACATGCTATAATAAACTTTTTCATATGTATCTCCTGTAATCTTAAACGGCTCATCTTTTTCCGTTAAAACTGATCAGTGGTTAAATTTTTTAACGGCAGATTCATGACAGTATTGTTTTAATACCTCAATATTCTCATCCAACCACTCCAACCTCCCGATCAGCTCATCCGTCATCTGACCCACTGCCTCCTCGTAGCTTTCCGGATTTCTTTCATCTGGATGAAGCTTGTTTCGACTGTCGAGATTCTCGGAATTAAAGCTATATCCCCATACAGCATAATTCCGGTCCACAGCTTCTCCCTGATATTCTGTTACATCCTGTATATACTGCAAAATATTTTCATTGCTTAATATTCCCTGTCGGAATTCCCTATATCTATCAATAATTAAATTGATATAGTTCTCATCTTTTATCATCATCCAGAACCATGGTGCCTGTACAGAAACAAACTGTCGTATATGAAAGTCATCTTCGTTGTCCGTACTTATATTGCCGAGATCATTGTTAAAATCCCATACACATGGCTTGATTTTTCCATTTACATCTTTATAAAAATAAGTAGACAGATTCCCCGTATCATGCTGAAGAAATACTTCTGCAATAATAAAATAGTCAGCAAATTCTTCAATATCGACATAATTATTAAATCCATAAGCAAGCGTATCGTAATCATAAGAATATAACGCTTTTTCAAATTTGCTAAGATCTTTTTCAATGTAGTCCTTGATTGCAGGTGTAATCTGCTCTTCTCCCGGATAAACAAGATCAAAAAATGAATCTTTTCTAAGTACAGATACATATTTTGTAAAATTATTCAGTGCAGATACCGGAAGACTTGTAGCATTATCAATTTCTACAATGTAGCCTGTAACATTTTTCGTTAAGTTTGGGCGCGCTATATCCACTCTTCCTTTACCCCTGCTGATAGTTTCCATCATCACATAAACTCCCTGATACGCCCCGTTCAGAATCACCTCACAAAATCTGACATCTGGTGCAAAATCCATAAGCTCACCAGAAAAATTCATAGCCATATAATTACGCATCAGAGTTTTATCTAAAAATGGGCCGTGGAGTACCCAGTCATGTGCCGCCTCCATGCCCATTATCCTTCTATCCTGCTCAGTACCATCTCCATCTACTGTCGTAACAGCGTAAGATTTTTTATCAAACCATCTCGAGGTATTTCCCCGGACTCTTATTCTTATGCTTGTACTAACTGCGGGTTTGTCATTGACCGTATTATATGTATCCAGATTGTCAATAATCTGCATCGTTGCGGCAAGTTCGCTTTCTCCTTCTGACGTAGTCGTATATTTTCTATGTGAATATCCTTCTTCATAATATGGCACTCCAGGAATTTCTTCAGAGGTTTCTATTTTAACCACGGGCAAATGCGTTTTTAATTTTTCTATGTCTACTGCCTCGCTGTTATACTGAGATTCTGATATTTGTTCCGCATTTATGGCTTCCTGTACATCCGGGATTGTATCTTCTACTGAAAGATATTCTTTATGTTGATGTGTTCTGTATTTTTTCCCTCCCAGTTCTGTCTGAGTCCAAAACGTACCGATTACTGTAAGTGCTGCTATAATCAGTACCCAATATTTGTTTTTCAAAATATTCCTCCTTTGACTGTTTCAAGAATGACACACTAACACTATTAGTTACTAATATCATCATCCTGAGCAACTACATTCACATATTCCACGTGTTCAATCTCATATAGGCAGTCCGCAATACTCTCTGCGCGGTTGCTTGCTTTCTCAAATATTTTCAGCGGAATCTCATAAATCAGTTCTACTGTCTGTTCGGTGGTATTTTCAACTCGCAGATCAATTCTCCGTGAAAAATATTCACTAACAATAGACATAATTCTTTTATCCGTACTTCTTGCTCCCCGAACAATCAAAAGCATACGACTTTCATTCTTAATTCTGCCAAGAACGAGAAGTATCAGAAATACAATTGCACTACCGATTCCCGCTGTTATGTAATCTCCAACTCCACATGTAAGACCAACTACTACTGTCCAGAAAATATATACCGTATCTCTCGAATCCTTGATAGCCGTCCTAAAACGGACAATTGACAAAGCACCTACCATACCGAGCGATAACGCCACGTTATTACCGATTGCCGTCATAACTACTGTTGTCAGAACAGCAAGTACAACGAGGCTTGTATTAAACTTCCGACTGTATATTGTACCTGTATGTGACATATAGTATGAAAGATAAATCACAAATCCCAACGCCGCAGCAACAAGAATTTGTGTTAATATTTCTGTCATACTTAAAACTTCTACCTGCTGAATTAATTCATTTAAAAAACTTCTCATTTAACTCTCTCCTCCTTAAAATCTAAAAACTGCCTGACGGGCAAGTGCATATTTACTGACTGCCGTCTCACTTTTATTACTGATTTGCAAAATATTTTTTATATAAGCCAACAGAAAATTGTTATATTTCACCTCCATTACTACACACCCTGGATGTATAACTGGAAAACAGCCTGCATATTCTTCCAAAAATCTTCCAGTTAATTTTGACGCTGATATATTGCTGTCAAAGGTAATCCTTGTGTCATTTTCTTTGAAAACAAACGCCATTCTCTTATATTCAACAATGACTTTCGGTATATAACAATTCGTCTTAAGAACACCATAACATTCCGTTGCGAAAGGATCACTATATTCAAGAAGTACTTCATAATGTCCCTTCATTAATTCTTCAGCATGTTCTCTGGAAATAGTCAGGGAACGCTTCAACTGATTACTTCCCTGTTTTTGTTTCATCTCTAAAAGTGCTGTCCTACTTTGAGGACTGTAAATCCGCAGACGCATTTTCCTGCGACACTCAACACCCGCCAATTTTTCTTCAAAATCTTTGTTTCCCAATGTATCGAAGTACAGGGAACGTACCATATATCCATCCTTACCGTTATGAGAATCTTCTTTAAATAGTTCAGCAAACTGACGGCTAAAACGATAATACTGTTCCCCGCTTATTAGAAATTTTCTTTCCTGACGAAACACCTTTTTAATCTGCATTCTTTTCCTCCAACATCTCTCTTACGGGTCTGCTCCAATGATAATCTCTGGTCACATTTATATTTTTATATTCCTTCTGAAGTTTCTCCCAAGTCTCTTTCGCATTGTCGATTCCCTTATTCCGATAAGTTTTATTTTCTGTAAGACCATGCTTTCCAACCTCCTGAAACTCCAATATGCAATGTAACTCCTTTCCGTATTTTTCAGAAAGCGCAGCCTCTGTTCTGATTGCCTCGATTTCATTACCGCAGCTATAATTCATAACCGCTACTTCATCACAAGTCTCTTTTATTAGTTCTTCAAGCCCTGACGTCAATCCCTGATTGTCATAATGCCGTGGTATACAAATCGCTGTACGGAGATGATTTTTTTGAGCGAATTTATATCCTTTTTTCATACAGCTTATATATCTGTCCATATACTCTTCCGGATTCTCTTTCCAGGAATCCGATATATACGGTTCTATATCCAACATAACTCCGTCAAACTTCTCTTTATCTGAAGATTGTACATTATACTGAACGATTTTTTCCAGATGTGCCAACAGCGTTGCTCCATCCTCTTCATATCCCCATTCTACAGCGCCAAGGAGTGCATACACTTCTATCTTCCTATTGTGTAAGGCTTTTACAAATTTTCCTGTAGCCTCCACTTCTGTCATTCCATTTGTCTCCTGATACCACTTGGTAATTCCAAGCTCTTTTGCAAGGTAAAGTGCCTCCTCCGGTTCACAAACAGCTTCCTCTGACCACTCGAACATTCCTGTTTCCTGATATACCTTGTCCTGTTCTTTTCCTTTTCTGACACAGCCGGATACTGTCAACATAAATATAAAAATATATACTACAGTAGCCGTTCTTCTCTTGTTTTGTTTCACTCTATCGCATCCTCCCTAAATTATTCACGAATCATTTTTACCTATAGAAGGCTTGATTTCGCTACAATCGTCTACCAGATAGAGACCAATACCAAAACAATGCTCAAAATCGAGCTGACTTTTGCTTTCAGAACTTTCTGCATTGACAAATTTCCTTTCCCTTTTGAGATATTTTCTTATATATTATCATCGAAAGTAGCTTTCCCAAAATCAATAGAATTTGCGCGAGTGGACATTTTTCTGCGCGAATGGACATTATAGCGATTGACACTTGTTCTCTTTCGGGGTACGCTTATAAAAAAGAATCCATCTGGTCAGATCATCGATCTGAGTCCACATAAGCAGAAAACCAAGCAGGCGCAGTATGACAATATACAGAATACACTTCTTTTTATCTGCCTCAATTCTTCGATAGGTTCTGGTGTAATCAATTACTTTCTTTTCTTTCATATATCCCTTCTTTTGTTCCGCTTCGCTACGTAACTCTACATCGAAGTCTCTCAGAAATTTTTTACATCTCCTCTCCGTAGATTACAGCACTGCAGCCTTTCTGCTTTTTACTCTGATACATTGCCCTGTCAGCCTTTCTGTACAGCTGATCAAAAGAAACCTCTTCATATCCATCATAAAAACACGCACCTAGACTTATTTCTATGCTCTTTCCCTGCATCTCTATGATATCAATCTGTCGGATATTTTCAAAAAATCTCTCAAAAAATTTCTCTGCTACCCTTTGTTCCAGCATTCCCGGTATAAACATGGCGAACTCATCACCTCCGAGCCGCAAAACCACATCGCTGTCACGACATGTTTTCTGTAGTTTCTCCGCAATGGCTATGATCACCTTATCTCCTACAGAGTGTCCGTAATTGTCATTGATGGATTTAAATTTGTCACAGTCGACCAGGCAAAGCAATCCTCCTGTTTTTTCCTTTAAAAATTCAGTAATCTTTTTTTCTCCGCTTCCACGATTACATAATCCTGTCATAAGATCTGTCTGCGCCAGATAAATCAGCCTGTTCTCACGCTTTTTTTCTTCTTCTATACACTCAATACAGAAAAGTACATGCAGAAGTTTTCCATCTTCATCGTAGTCTACAGGAATAAATCTGCTTCGGTTCCAGCCTGATATTTTATCTGTAAATTCATGTGTTATGCTGTTTTCTCCAAGAAGCCGTTCTTCCAGCGTACTGATATCTACAAACTCCAGTGATTCCTGAAGTTGTGATTCCGTACACATTTTCTCAGCGATATTCTTGATATGTCCGCAAAAATCATCTCTGATTTCATATTCTCCCATTTTAAAATCTTTTCCCAAATATTCCGCAATCTGATCTGTCATTTTTATAATATGATATCTTTTTGTCTGCACATCAACCAAATACATAGATGCATAGATTTTGGAAAGCGACGAATAACTGCTGAGCTTTGCCTCTTTATTTGACTTTATAAACGAATTACGCAATTTCAGAAATGAGATAAGAAGCGTTCCTATCATATCCAGAAAAGTAGTAAGTCCCCTGTAATCACTCTTTGGAGGATTATCCACACCGAAAAAACCACTTATCTCATCTTTATAACGCAAAGGACATACCACCACATTTCTCACATTCTGCGCTTTTAACATATCATATGATACGCGATGTTCTTCTTTGATATCTTCTATATCAGTGATAATGATACTTTCGCCCCTGGAAAACGTATCATACCACCACTTTATTACGTCCATATCGACATTCTGCAATCTGTCTATCTCAGGAGTTACTCCCTGTGCACACCATTCATACGTATTGTCTGTGCCATGTCTTTCTTTACAATCTTCGAAAATATATATTCTGTCAGAACCGATATGTCTGCCGAAAAAGCGGATAAATTCATTAATCTGCTCGTCAGGTGTATGGTAATTGAGTGCGGATCTAAGTGCTTCATTTATGACCAGTTCATACTTTATGATTGTCTTCATGTTGCTTTCCTCCTGAATGTCGTTCTCATCTTATTTTTTTACATTCAAGCCAGATGGAAAGACCTTCTTTTATTTTCTGCTCTTCCATTTGCTGTAAAAAAGTCATAAATTTTTTCAATAATTCTGTCACGAAACGACAGAAAATGACACGAATTGTAAATCCATGGTATTGTTTTGTGATATATTGTTACCGGATAAATACTCTCAAACTCCTCATACTTCATCCTCTGTCTCTTCATAATCCTCATAAGACTTAATCTCTGCATAAAGATGTGTGTCTCCTTTCACATTTTCCTCTGGCTCATGCAATTCTTTACATTCCTTATCTGTATACAAAACGTAATACGAACTATCATCATGAAGCATGATCCATACGTGATTATCTGCAGGAACAGTGATTGCATAATCCTTTTCCAGCTCTGTGCCAGGAGCTGCAGTAACTGTTACATTACGTACATCACCTTCTGCTTTTTCTGCTTCCTCGTACTTTTCGCAGAGATCTGCTACATCCTCAGATCTGTCCACGCCGTAGGAGAATTCCATCTTCGAAGCTTCTTCTGAAGTGCCGTCCTTATGATTCAGAATCTGAGTATGTTTCAATGGTCTGTAATCATCCGAAGCAACCACATATTCCATAGAAATCCAGTCTCCCTCTGTGTAGGATTCTCCATCTCCCTGAGAATTCAATGCGCTCTGAGTAAGTTCTTCAGGTACCTTTGTCTGTATAATGATCGTATCACCATCTTCCTTCATATCCGTCACTTCTTCCTCTATGGTTTCATCTGTGTAAAAGCTTATAAGATCATCTGCATTTCCATCTGCTTCATCAATATACAGACAGGAGAGGTACTCGTCTCCTTCTTTTCCGTATTTTAATTCGCCATCTTTATAGAGCATCTGGGTAGTACCATACATATCTACATACATCACTTCAGAATCTTCATAGTCATATACCTTTGTATTCTGCAGTATATATTCACAGGTAGCTTCATAGCTTTTATGATTGCTTACAAGACTGTCTGTTTCTCCTGCTTTCATCATCTGTTCCAGTGCATTGTCTTTTGTCAGTTCAGGTAACGTATCCGATGCCTGAACACTCACACATCCTGCTCCCAGAGTTCCCATAATCAGTGCCGTCACAATAATCATTCTTTTCTTCATTTTTTAGTCTCCTTTTCTTATATTTTTTCCTTTACGATGCCAGTAAAGCAAACTTTCGGGCATATATACCGTATCAAAAGCTCTCCTCATTTTGACAGTTTTCTGAATCTATATTATTTATGTTATTTGAATTTGACTTCTCTGTCTATATTTTTGCGTGAATAGTCAAAATATGGTGTGAAAAGACCTTCATATGATTTGATTTTGCCCTCTGCCAATGGTATACTTATTTTTAATAAGTAACCTGGCCATTATCTATCTTTATGACAGGAGGGTTTTATGATAGCATTGCGTTATTTCTGCGGATTTTCTCTTCAGATTTTTCCTTATGCATTTTTCTGTTTGTATCCATTCCGGGATCGTTTCCGCCTAAGCACAAAAAAGACAATGCTCATGGCACTGTCCATTTTTATTGTAATGGTCATTCCGTTTTCTCTTATCGCACAGTTCAACATCGGCGGTGATTACAGAGAGCTGATCTGGAATGTTATCTTTTATATTGCCCTGCTACTGTTCGGAATATTTTACTGCTTTAGCATCCAGGCGAAAGCAGCAGAAAAACTATTTGTATTTTTTGTTGTAATGAGCTACGGATTCTTTGTTACAAGCACCGTTACCTTTTTGCACCGTACTTTCCGGTTTCCATCCGATTATTTTATGTATCCGCCCTTTGCACTGGCTCTCACACTTATCATAAATCTAGTTCTTGCGAAACCATTTCTCATGCTGATGGAGCGAATCCGTACTATGATCAATGCAGATCTGGAATCACGGATCTGGAAGATTCTCTGCTCCCTCCCTGCTTTGTTTATTCTGATTGCCAGTATTGCACAGTTCTCAAGCATAATAAATCTTTCCAATAATATAGTTGTCCATGTTATGTTTGTACTGTTTGCAGTATTTGCTTTCATGGTGTATGCCGTATTCTTCAGTGTCATGGGATACATCCGCAGCAAACAGGAAGAACAGCGGATTTCCGAGCGCATGCTGGAAAGCTATCGTAATCAGGCAGAAAACAATGAACATATCCTGGAAATACACCATGAAATCCGGCATCATATGAATGCCCTGTCCTCTTATCTTAATCAGGAGGACTATGCAGGCGCCAGACAGTATACACAGAAATTTACTGAAGAAGCCGAAGAGCTTCCTTTTGTCACCTACACAGCCAATGCTCTGGTCAATTCCATCCTTTCAGAATTTGCAGAACGTGCCAGCCGTTATAAAGCCATAGTGGAGTACAGTATTGTCATTGGCAGAAGTCTCAACATGGAAGATATTGATCTGTGCCGAATGTTGACAAATATATTGGAAAATGCAGTAGAAGGGTGTCAGAAGGTTTCTGAAGAACAACGGATCATCCGGCTGAATCTCCATTCAAAGGGAAATTTTCTGTTTATTAAATGTGAAAACTCCTGCAATGAGGATAACCTGAGAATCACGAATGGAAAATATAAATCCAGTAAAAAGAACAGTGACAAACACGGTTACGGTCTTAAGATCATCAATGGAATCGCCGAAAAATACAATGGTATACTGAACGTACAGGTACGTGGTGGCTTTTTTGCTGTAACAACAACGCTTTGTCTTGACGAAAATAACGATTAATAGGAGGCTTTCACTATGTACCATATTGTCATCTGTGATGATGAACCGATTTTTTTAACACAGATATCAGAAATGATCATCGATATTTTAGCGTCCATGGGAGAATCCTGCGAGATTCGAAAATATACTTCTATTTCAGAATTAAAAAATACATTGCAGAATACTCCCAAAAGCTGTGACATTCTGATTCTTGATATTATGCTGGGTGAAAACAATGGGATCAGCTTTGCAGAATGTCTCCGTGACACTGAAAACCAAATTCCCGTTATCTTCATTTCCAGCAGTAAGGAATTTGTATTCGATGCATATTCTGCTGAACCTGTAGGTTATATCCTTAAGCCGGTCAGCCGTCAAAAACTTGCAGAAGCACTAACCCGTGCAATCCGACATCTGATCCCGAAATCCATTATAATCGACACTCCGTCCAGAACTGTATCCTTTCATATCAGGGATATTACCTATATTGAAATAATCAATAAAGAACTGCAGATTCACCTTCAGGATGGTACTGTCACGAAGATATATAAGTCCCTTTCTGCAGTCCGTGAAATTCTGCCGAAAGATATCTTTGTACAATGTCACAGATGCTACATTGTTTCTCTGTATGCTGTCCGTTCAATCCGACGTTTTGAAATCACACTGAATAATCATGAAATAATCCCGGTCAGCAAATACAGCTACCGGGATGTCCAGGAACAATTACAGCAATACGCTGCAAAATGGTTTTAATTTCTCCAAACAGCTCAAAAATCATTTCATCTCTCGCAATTATCTTTTATCAGTCAATCAGCTATAAATGCAAACAGCAGAAAACGGCGGTCTTATCGACCGCCGTCCAGACTGTAAACAACCACCGTTTTAACCGGTGGTTGTTTACCAGTTTTCCTTCAGATTCCCAGAACAGCAGATATCTTAATCTCTTTTTCCGTTTCACTGAGGTCAAAATCGCCGCCGTCTTCCACAGTCATATGTACCTCATACAGTACGTCTTCGGATAATGTATCCGGTGTTTCACCATCTTCTGTCTGAATATGCCATTTCTCTGCCGGAACTTCTTTCAAGGTACCATCTGTACCATATGCATACAGCTTCAGAGAACCTGTTTCCCCGGAGATTCCTTTCATACGTATTGCAACGGTCGTATTCGGATGTACGTTCTCAATTGTGATCGTATTCAGCCATCCTTCCACATCTCCCTGGCCGCCGTCTGCCGCAAATTTCTCCTGACTTAACACATTGCGCATTGCCTGATCCAGATCCACCTTGCGGTAAGGCATTTCCGGCAGATATACAAACCTGTCCTGAAGTCTCAGCAGTTCCAGATAACCAGTCGGACAATAGAGCGCATTTCCGCTGTTTCCCGCATACATACCAATAGCCATGTTGTTGTATCCCGGTTTGTCAGAAATATCCATGGTAAACACAGTCTCGCCTGTCTCAAAATCAAGCATGATATACTGCCACATACCAGTTTCCATATCCTGAACATATCCGTAAATATATCCTGTTGCAGTGGACAGCTTCATCATGGAAGTGTCAGACAGATCACTTCTGCACCAGATACTCTTCATCTCATATCCGTCCTCCGTCTTAACTGTATCCACGCGTTCTATACCCGGCGCGATCATTTTATTGCCCTGTCTCAGCCAGCCCACATCATAAATATTCTCATAGCTTTGTATTGAGGAATCATTATCTGCTTCTCCAAGCTTCGCACTTCCTGCACCAAACCAGTTACATACGATCGTGCTTACTGTTCCCTCTCCATCATCATATACAATTGCAGAATTTTCCACAGACACCTGTGTACCTTCCGGAAGCTCATCTATAACAGGCATACTCGCAACCTGTTCTCCTGTTTTCATATCCACCGCAATAAGATTTACCGGATCCTGATTATCTGTAAACATAACCAGATCCTTGGTCAGAGACGGGGAACATCCACCTCCCCATGCAAGACCGCCACCTGTCGTCTCATCGCCTTCTTTGCTTTCCTTGGCACCCACACTTTTATAGGAAGTTTCCCAGACTTTTTTCACACCATTATCCGCCTGGAGCAGATAACACTTCAGATTTGTCAGAATGACCGCACCCTCCTTAGATGCCGCAATACCATTCTCTGCACCCTCTCCCGGTTCCAGTTCATATACAAACACTGCATCTGACAGATCCACATCTTCTCCATTCAGGATCTTATCGATAGCTGCACGTGAAACATAGCCAAAGGTTCCCTGCTGTTTTCTGTCGGGATAAATACGGAAGCCTCCTGTTGCAAACCAGAGATTTCCCTCATAATCAAAAACTACAGATAACAGATTCTGATCCAGTGTTTTTCCAAGCGCTGCCTCTGCTGCCGCTTTAATGTCAATATCCAGAACCTTCTCAAATTCCGGAAGTACATTTCCCTCCTCATCTGTAGCCTTAAGCATAAGTACCCGATTATCGTTCGTCGGACACACAATGCGATTGCTCTCATCTACAAAAGAATATGAACTCTGTATCAGATAGCTTCCATTGTCATGCTGTTTTGGTGAAAAATAGCCCAAGGTCTGTGCCTCATCTGCATTAATATCACGGATCGCCAGGCCACCCAGAAGCGGAACCACAGAATGTCCATAGGAATCAAAAAAGACTGCCGGGGAAGCATTGGGATTAACTTTTTCATAAGAAACATTGATCTCAGAATAAATATCAACAGGCAATACCTCATCTGTTGAATCTGTATTATAGCAGTCATGATGAATATTGGAATCACTTGCTGCCATATAAGGATTCTCGTCGATAACCTTCGGTGTAAGTGTCTTTATAGGCAGTTCTGATGTCTGACCTGCATTTTCCTCTGTCTGTGTTTCTTCTACCTGTGTTTCCTCTGCACATACCATATTTATTGACGGTTCAGATGTTGTAGCTGCTATAAAAGCGATCATTGCAAGAATTAAAGCTCTTTTCTTCATAATTGTTTTCCTCCTGAGTGTTTTTGTCATATTACATTTCTGCGTTCAAACCAGATGGAGAATCCTTCTTTTATTTTCTGCTCTTCCACAGGTTTCATAAAAAAATATTCTATCCGCATCCTGAACGCATGAAGCGAAAAATCAAGATCACTGCACCAGATAATCCCACATTTCGGATACAGGGAACGGAGATGTTCTGCCGCATTCAGCCCAGACACACCTGGCAATGCAAGAAACACCACTGCCGGTACTGTTTTTCGTATCCGCCCAAAAAACTGTTCCTGATTCTGATAGATTTCAATCAATGGAAAAACTTTCTTTTCTGTACAGTAATTCCTGATATATTCCGCACAGTTCTGTCCTTCCTGTTCCTGATCAGTTAATATGGCAATACAATACACGACATCCCTCCTCTTCCATTTGATGTACTCCCATTTGTTATCCTCATTATAAAAAAGTCAGAAATTTTTTCAATAATTCTGTCACGAAACGACAGAAAATGACACGAATTGTAAATCTATGGTATTGTTTTGTGATATACTTATAGCAGAATTTTATGATATCAGGGTCAAAAGGTCAAAAAGTCGTTCGTGCTTGCACGATAAGACTTTTGAACTTGGGACCCGCCAAACATGAGAAAGCAGCGATTTACGTAGTAAATCAGCGGATTTCGAATGTTTGAGAATTGCGGGAGCTGCTTTGCAGCGAAGCAATTCGTAGATATCAAGTTAGGGGCAAAATGCCTTTTGACCCTAACATCATTTTATAAACAAAGGAAGATTTACTATGAGAATTGCAATTGTTGATGATATTTCAGAAGAACGGACACTGCTTCGCAACAGACTGGAATCTCAATTTTCCAGGCGCAATGTCCATGTAGATATATTTGAATATGAAAATGGAGAAACTTTCCTCACTGCAGCGAAGGAATGTCCTTTCACGGTAGTGTTTCTGGATATTTATATGAATGGTTCTAACGGGATTGATACAGCAAAAGAACTTCGCAGATCAGACACTGACTGTCTGCTGATCTTTACAACAACTTCTACCGACCATGCATTAGAGGGATTCCAGGTCCGGGCTCTGCACTATCTTGTAAAGCCCTACAGTGAAAATGATATTTCCGCACTGGCCGATGAAATCCTTTCCCGCATCCCGGATTCCGGGAAATACATAGATGTAAAGGTAAACGGCAGTAATATTCAGATTCCCTTCCGGAAAATAATCTACGCAGAGCATTTTTCCCATATGATCCACATCCACACTGCCGGTGAAAGGGAACTGGTCACCCGCCAGTCCTTTGATTCCTTCATAACCTCCCTGAAAATGGACTCACGTTTCTATCGGTGTAACCGGGGCGTTGTGATCAATCTGGAGCATGCCGTTGATTTTGACGGAACAGGCTTTCGCCTTGATAACGGAAGCAATGTCTCTGTCAGCCGGAAGCTGCTGAAAAACGCCAGACAGACATTTATGGAATTTCTGTTCCAAAGGAGGTCCTGAAATGACTGACATACTTCGCCCTGTACTTGAACTTTTCGTAATCATTCCCGGCATACTGCTGGCATATCTGCCTGTAAAGAACTATCTGAGGCAGACACCGCTTAAGCTGACAGCATGGCTTCTTCCCTTTCTTCTGGGAATCTGTATTTTGGGAGGGGCAGTTTGCTGTGCCCTGCAAATTCCCACCAGATGGTTCCTGTTTCCTCTGCTGCCTGTCATTATGCTCATTTACCATAAAACATTAAAAATCTCTGTCTGGAAATCCGTCAGTATTTTTCTGGCAGTCTTCGCAGTTTTTACATGTGTCAAAAGTCTGTCCCGGGCAGTCAATGCACTTATGACTGCTGATCTGCATATTACAGAAAACGAACTGTGGTTGCACACTGGTGCCGGAATTTTCTATAATGTCATCTGCCTGCTGTTTGTTCTGACAGCCTGGTATCCTGCCTGCCACTGTGTACAGACAATGGTCACAGACGAGAACTTTGCCCAGACCTGGTATGTATTCTGGATTCTTCCGGTAATCTTCATAGGAGTGAATCTTTTTATGATTCCCAAACACCGCAGCACTTTATATACCGGGCGTATTCTGCAGTGTTATATTGTTTTCAGTCTTGTACTGCTCATAATCCTGCTTCTGTTCTATGTCCTGTTTCTTATGATGGCAGTCAGCCTGAACAGAAATGCCAGACTTCAGCAGGAGAACCATTTTCTTTCCCTGCAGCAGGAAAGATACGAGAATCTCTGCATGGCCATTGAAGAAGCAAGGCAGGCACGTCACGATATCCGCCATCATTTTGTCCGTCTGTCCACTCTGGCAGAACAGGGTGACATAGAAAAAATTAAAGAATATCTCTCTGCTGCAACCGGCAAAATCTCTGACTATAACCTGCATTTCTGTGAAAATCAGGCTGTTGACAGTGTTTTCGGATATTATTCCACCATTGCAGAAAGAGAAAACATTCCTTTTCATGCACTGGTTTCCCTGCCTGCTGATCTTTCCATAGATGAGATCAATCTGTGCCTTGTGTGTTCCAATCTGCTGGAAAATGCCATCCAGGCAAGTGTGAAAACAGTACCCGCCCGCAGAAAGATTAATGTGGAAGTTTATCCCCACCATAATCATCTGCTTCTGATCCATGTGGAGAACACCTTCGATGGCAAAATACAGCAAAAAAACAATATTTTCCAATCCTCCAAACACTCCGGAAACGGAATAGGAATCGAATCTGTCCGCCACATTACCGACAAAAACGGCGGTGCGTGTGACTTTACCTATAAAGATGGTATTTTCTCTGCAAAAATAATGCTCCGGATATAATCAGTTATTGATTATACCCGGAGCATTTTGTAAAAATATTCAAATATCTCTTGAAGTATCTAAAATTATTCCATACACTCATCCAGAATTGCAGCCATCTTATCAATGTGTTCTTTTGTGATCACAAGCGGAGGTACGATTCTCAGTACATCACTGCCTGCAGAGATCACCAGCAGTCCTTTTGCAAGAGCAGCCTTTACAACTTCACCAACCGGGCGGCCCTGGATTACGATTCCCTGCATGAAGCCCATGCCTCGTCTTGTTGCAGCGCATTCATGTTTTGCAACAATTTCATCCAGTTTCTGTTCCAGATATGGAGTCATTTCCTGTACATGTTCAATGATCTTATCATTCTCATAAATGTCAAATACTTTGCTGACTGCAGCACATACAAACGGGTTTCCACCGTAAGTTGTACCATGATCACCTGGCTCCAGAGAAGCTTTGGCAGCTTTCTCATTCAATACAAACGCACCTACCGGCACACCACATCCAAGAGCCTTGGCACTTGTCATAATATCCGGCTGTACACCGTATACCTGCCATGCAAAATAATGTCCGGTTCTTCCCATACCGCACTGAATCTCATCGAAGATCAGCATAATATCTTTCTCATCACAGATCTGACGCAGACCTTCCAGAAATTCCTTCTTTGCCGGATAGATACCACCCTCACCCTGAACAACCTCAGTGATAATTGCGCAAGTCTTATCTGTGATCTGAGCCTTTACGCTCTCAAGGTTATTGAAATCCGCAAACTTCACACCACCCATCAGAGGCTCAAAGGGCTCTCTGTAATGAGCAGTTCCTGTTACGGAAAGAGCTCCGATACTTCTTCCATGGAAGGAATGGTTCATGGCAATGATCTCATGATCTGCATGTCCGTCACGTACATATGCATATTTCTTAGCTGCTTTTAAAGCACCTTCGATTGCTTCTGTACCACTGTTAGTAAAGAATGCCTTGCTCATTTTACTTGCCTTTACCAGCTTCGCACCTGCTTCGATAATCGGCTCATTGTAATATAAGTTGGAAATATGCATCAGCTTATCAATCTGATCTTTTAATGCTTCATCATATCCCGGATAGTGATATCCCAGAGAATTTACAGCAATACCTGCTGCAAAATCCAGATATTCCTGTCCCTCGGAATCATATAAATAACATCCCTGTCCCTTTTCAAAAACAACAGGAAAACGATTATAAGTGTGAAGGATACTCTCTTCGGATTCCTTCATCTGTTCATTCATGTTCATTGTAATATTTCTCCCCGTCTTCTCTCAGAATCGCAGTACCAATACCTTTGTTTGTAAAGATCTCCAGCAGTAAGCTGTGAGGAATTCTTCCGTCAAGGATATGAACTCTGTTAACGCCTTCTTCAATGGCATCAATACAGTTTTTCAGCTTCGGAATCATACCTCCGCCTACATAACCGTCATCGATCAGTTTCTGTGCTTCATCTACATGAAGTTCAGAGATCAGGCTGGACGGATCATCTTTGTCTTTATAAACGCCTTCAATATCAGAAAGGAATGCAAGCTTCTCAGCATGAACAGCCTCTGCAATGGCACATGCAGCATCATCCGCATTAATATTATAAGTAGCGAACTCATCGTCATAACCTACCGGGAAAATGATCGGCAGGAAATCTTTCTCCAGAAGATCCTCCAGAATCTTCGGCTCAACCTTTGTAACTTCACCAACAAATCCGATGTCTCCGCCCTCTGTCTGTTTCTTGCGGCATTTCAGCAGACCACCGTCTTTACCGCTGATACCAACAGCATTTACACCAAGAGATTCCACCATGGCAACCAGTTCCTTGTTCACCTTCGCAAGAACCATCTCTGCGATCTCCATAGTATCTTTATCTGTTACACGAAGACCATTAATAAATTTCGGCTCCATACCTACCTTGCCAACCCAGCGGCTGATTTCCTTACCACCGCCATGAACGATGATCGGTTTGAAACCAACCAGTTTCAGAAGAACAACGTCCTTGATCACATTCTTCTTCAGTTCATCATCCAGCATGGCGCTTCCGCCGTACTTTACAACTACGATTTTACGATTAAATCTCTGAATATAAGGAAGTGCCTCGATCAGCACCTCCGCCTTGTCCAAATATTTCTGATTAACCATTATTCTCTCCTTTTTCCAGTCAATGTCTGGTCTCCATCCCTGCTTATTGCTTCTCGCAATTAAAGCAGGAGACTTACCTGATTCGGTTAAAATCACCCTTATTCACAGAATTTTGTTATGAACGGTAATCTGCATTGATTTTTATATAATCATAAGTCAGGTCACAGCCCCATGCAGTTGCTGTGGCATCACCCATCTTCACATCAGCGATTGCTGTGACAGCTTCCTCAGAAAGAATCTTCGTTGCCTCTTCTTCACTGTAATCCACAGCCACCCCATTCTCAATAATCTGGATCTTACCAGCCTTACTCTCAAAGAACAGATCCACCTTCTCAGGATCAAACTTCGCACCAGAATATCCCATAGCACACAGGATTCTTCCCCAGTTTGCATCATGTCCGTAGATAGCAGCCTTTGTCAGAGAAGAAGTAACAACAGACTTGCTCAATGTAACTGCCTGCTCCTTAGACTCTGCACCAATGATCTTCACCTCAAACAGTGCAGTCGCACCCTCTCCGTCACCTGCGATCTTCTTCGCCAGAGTAGTATTGATATAATTCAGCGCAGCCTTGAAAGTCTCGTAATCCTCACCCTTCTCTGTGATCTCCGGATTCTCAGCCAGACCATTAGCCAGAAGAAGAACTGTATCATTGGTAGAAGTATCTCCATCAACAGAAACCATATTGTAAGTATCCTTAACATCCTCACTTAATGCTTCCTGCAGCATCTTCTTGGAAATCTTCGCATCAGTAGTAACAAACCCAAGCATTGTACACATATTCGGATGGATCATACCGGAACCCTTACACATACCACCAACAGTAACCGTCTTACCGCCAATCTCAATCTGAACAGCAACCTCTTTCTTTTTGGTATCAGTAGTCATGATCGCCTTCGCCGCCTCAGTACCAGCCTCCAGAGAACCATCCAGCTTCGGCGCCATCATCTTCACACCATTCTTAATACGGTCAATGGGAACCTGCATACCAATCACACCAGTAGAAGCAACCAGCACACTGTCAGCAGCCACCCCAAGAATCTCAGCAGCCGCATCTGCAGTCTCCTTACAATAACCATAACCTTCTGCACCAGTACATGCATTGGCAATACCACTGTTACAGATCACCACCTGTGCAGACGGATGATTATAAACAATATCCTGATCCCATTTAACAGGCGCAGCCTTCACCACATTGGTAGTAAAAGTCCCCGCAGCCACACATGGCACCTCACTGTAAACCATAGCCATATCCGTTCTGCCCTTATACTTAATCTCAGCCGCAGCAGCCGCTGCCTTAAATCCCTTAGCCGCCGTAACGCCACCATCTATAATCTTCATAATCAAATCCTCCTTACATATCCACAACTTCCCCAGACTGCCGCAGGTCCCCTGCGCAGTCGCCATCCAGTTACTGGAAAAGTCAGCTCCGGAAATTATTTGTTTTTGAACGCATTTGCAGGGACTGTAGTAACTCTTAGTGCTCAGGAATTTGCGTTGTGGAAAAAAAGCTCACTGTCTGAGCGCAGCGAGTTTGAGCTTTTTTTCCACGCTTTTAGCAAATTTCTGAACACTTAGAGTTACTAAGCCCCGAAACCGCGTTCAAAAACAAATAATTTCCGGAGCGTCCCTTCCCATTAATCTATCACGGACACATCGGCACCTGCAGCAGTCCCTCAGCCTCCTTAAATCCAAACATCAGATTCATATTCTGCACAGCCTGTCCCGCAGCACCTTTCACCAGATTATCCATAGCCCCCATCATAATAACTCTATGAGTTCTCGGATCGATCTTAAAGTTCACATCCACATAATTACTTCCTTCCACACACTTAGTCTGCGGACAAACATCCTTATCCAACACACGAACGAAAGTCTCATTCTCATAATACTTATCATAAACTGCCTTCACCTCTTCATAAGAAACATCCTTAGTCAGAGAAGCATAAGCAGTCACCAGAATACCACGATTCATAGGAATCAGATGAGGTGTAAAATTAATCAGCACCTCTTTGCCACACGCATAACCAAGCTGATCCTCAATCTCAGGTGTATGTCTGTGAGTTGCAACACCATAAGCCTTAATATTCTCATTCACTTCACAGAACAGATTGGCAACCTTCGCTCCACGTCCTGCTCCTGAAGTACCGGACTTCGCATCAATAATAATGGTAGACGGATCGATCAGTCCCTCTTTGATCAGCGGATAAATAGAAAGTGTGGAACATGTAGGATAACATCCCGGATTCGCAATCAATCTTGCCTTCTTAATCTCCTCACGATTAATCTCACACAAACCATAAACCGCCTCATCAATAAACTGCGGAGCCTTATGCTCAATTCCATACCATTTCTCATATTTCTTCACATCTTTAATACGGAAATCCGCACTCAAGTCAATAACTTTCGCCTTGGAAAGAATTCCTTCATTAATTAAAGAAGCACAGAGTCCCTGAGGAGTAGCTGTAAAGATCACATCTACTTCATCAGCTAATGCTTCCATATTATCATCCATACATTTCGCATCTACCAGCTTAAAAAAGTTCTGATAAACATCTGCATATTTCTGGTCAATATAACTTCTTGAACCATACCACGCAACTTCCACATCTTTATGTCCCAGAAGCAGTCTCACGATCTCGTTACCTGCATATCCTGTGGCACCGATAATTCCTGCTTTAATCATAATAATTTCCTCCATCTTCGCCTCATCCGGCGGTCTTCATTTCATAGTAAAACTTTACTCTATCAGAGTGCTGGACTAATTATACATCTTACCTGCATAATATGCAATAGTCATTTTTCAATGTTTTTACATGGATTTTATTTCAGTTCACGGATTTCCCCCTGTCTTTTCCTATATTATGTTGCATATTTATGCAAAAACAGATAAAACTTTTTTACATTTTTCTATTGCATATTTATAAAAAAAGGTGTATATTATCACTTGTTAAGCGGAATCACACGAAATCATCTTGTTCCGCATTGAATATTTATTCAAAAATTTCAATCAGAAATTACCGCATTTATTCAAAAATAATGCGCTGAACTCCCGACCTATTCATTTACTTTCGGCAAACGGATATCTCAGGAAATTTTTACAAATCAGGAAAATAATAAAATCCAATTTCAGGAGGAATACAATCATGAAAGAAAAAGTCGTTTTAGCATACTCAGGCGGTCTTGATACTACAGCCTTAATCCCATGGTTAAAAGAAACATTTGATTACGATGTTGTCTGCTGCTGCGTAAACTGCGGTCAGGGAAACGAACTGGATGGACTGGATGAAAGAGCAAAGCTTTCCGGTGCTTCCAAATTATATATCGAAGATATCGTAGATGAATTCTGTGATGACTTCATCGTTCCATGTGTACAGGCAGGTGCTGTATACGAACACAAATATCTCCTTGGTACATCCATGGCCCGTCCGGCAATCGCTAAGAAATTAGTTGAGATCGCACGTAAAGAAGGCGCAGTTGCCATCTGCCACGGTGCTACAGGTAAAGGTAATGACCAGATTCGTTTCGAACTTGGCATCAAGGCTCTTGCTCCTGACATCAAAATCATCGCTCCATGGCGTATGACAGACAAATGGACCATGCAGTCACGTGAAGATGAGATCGCATTCTGTAAAGCTCACGGAATCGACCTTCCATTCGATGCAAGCCACAGCTACAGCCGTGACAGAAACTTATGGCATATCAGCCATGAAGGTCTGGAACTGGAAGATCCTTCACAGGCTCCAAATTATGACAATATGCTTGTTTTAGGTGTTACACCTGAGAAAGCCCCTGATAAAGAAACAGAAATTACCATGACATTCGAGCAGGGTGTTCCGAAAACATTAAACGGCAAAGAAATGAAAGTTTCCGAAATCATCACTGAGCTTAACAAATTAGGCGGCGAGAACGGTATCGGTATCGTTGATATCGTTGAAAACCGTGTTGTTGGTATGAAATCACGTGGCGTATATGAGACTCCTGGCGGAACTATCCTGATGGCAGCTCACGAACAGCTCGAAGAACTTACACTTGACCGCGAGACAATGGAAACCAAGAAGAAACTTGGCAGCCAGTTCGCTCAGGTTGTTTACGAAGGAAAATGGTATACACCACTTCGCGAGGCAATCCAGGCATTCGTTGAATCCACACAGAAATATGTAACAGGTGAAGTGAAATTCAAACTGTACAAAGGCAATATCATCAAAGCCGGTACAACTTCTCCATACAGCCTGTACAATGAATCTCTTGCATCTTTCACAACAGGTGACCTCTATGACCACCACGATGCAGATGGATTCATCACACTGTTCGGACTTCCACTGAAAGTTCGCGCTATGATGTTAAAAGAAGTTGAGCAGAACAAGAAATAATTAATTGATAACAGCTTCAGCCAGATGGACACTTTATTCATCTGGCTGTTTTTATTACCTGATACAGTATTGCAATTCTGTAAAAAACGGCACAAAAAAGACACAGCCAGATGGCCATGTCCGTTTTTATCTGCTATGTTTATGATTATCTGCTTTCCAGTTCCGCACGTTTCTTATCGATAAGCTCCTGAAGTTTTTCCAGCTCTTCCACTGTAATCCCATCAGATTCCAGAAGCGCATTCATCATTTCCACCGGATTAATCTTTCTGCTTTTGGCATTTCCCTTTAAATAATCCTCTCTTGAAAGAAGAGGGGTATAATTTCTTGCATACACCTTGCCGTTCATTGAAGTTCCCGCAACCTGGATCAGGTTCTCTTTCAAAAGAAGCTCCAGGCATCTTCTTACTGTCGGCATTTTCAGTTCCGGTGCAATGTCATTGATCTCAAAAGCAGACAATGGTCTTCCCTCTTCCCAAAGCACATTCATAATATCATAACGTTTACCTTTTAAGATGTCCATCTTAAGATCTCCTTCCATTTTTAACCAGATATCACTATAATACAGAAATATCGAATTAATTACAATTACAGAGACCTTACACTGATTTACAGTCCTTTTACAAATTTGTTACCAAGTTTATCCGGACAATAATACATCTTTCTACACATCACGAATCATTTCGTCATAAAACAAGCTGTTTTTTCTCAAGACGGGCATATACCCACTCTCTGAAAAGTGTATAGATGACAGATACTGTCGGAATGAAGATCAGCATTCCCGCAATTCCCATCAGACTGCCGCCAAGTGTTACAGCTACCAGTACCCAGATGGATGGAAGCCCGACAGAACCACCTACCACATGAGGATAGATCAGGTTTCCTTCTATCTGCTGCAGGATAAGGAAAAGTCCCAGAAACAGAACTGCTTTTACAGGACTTATCATAAGGATCAGAAAAAATGCTACCCAACATCCGATAATTCCGCCAAACAGCGGGATCAATGCTGTAAATGAAATCAGGACACCCACCAGCATTGCATATGGAAAATGCAGGATTGTCATGGATACAAAGAACATACTTCCAAGAATCACAGCTTCGATACACTGTCCGGTAATAAAGCTGGAAAAAATCCTGTTTGCCAGATTCCATACATGTGCCAGATATCTGACCGGTTTTTCCGGGAACATTGCGTACATTGCTTTTTTTATCTGCTGCAGGAGCTTTTCTTTCTGCAAAAGGACGTAGCAGGCGAATACAAAGCCAATGGATACATTCATTGCAGTAGTCAGAAGTCCTATGGTGATGGACACTGTGGAGGAAACAATGTTATTGACTCCGTTCTTCAGTACGCCGAGTACAGAATCGATTATTTTTCCCGGCTCAATGTCAAGAGACTGCGCCCATTTCACAACTTCCGGATTGTTTCCGAATACATTGTCGATCCATTTCTGGAAAACCGGAATATTTTCTTCTATCTTTTTCGCTATGTTTACGAATGTTGCCCCCAGTTCCGGTACTACTACCAGCATAACGATCACGATTATACAGATCACAAAGCAGATAGAAAGCACCAGGCTGACCGGCCTTGCCAGTTTTTGTGCTGTTTTTTTCTCTTGTTTCAGGACTCTTCCGAACAGATGATGTTCTATGAATTTCATTGGAATATTGAGGATAAAAGCGATTCCGAAACCAATGATGAACGGAAAGAGAAAGCCAAGCAGAACTCTGACAGTGCTGATGACTATGTGCAGGTTCTGGACACCCAGATATAAGAGAATTGCGAATGCGATGAGCCATCGAATTTTTTTTATGTTTTCTTTGTCTAGCTGCATGTTTGTTTTTCCTTTCTTTTTGATATTGGAGAGTATTATATCATATTTTAATAATAAAATGAGGGACGCTTAGAAAAATATTTTATCTGCTATGCGGTTTCGGCATCTAAGAGATTCTAAGTCATCTGAAATCTGCTAAAAGCATGAGAAGATTTAAGAGGACTAAGAATCTCTAAGATGCCTGCAAATGCATAGCAGATAAAATATTTTTCTAAGCTGGTAATTGGAAGGTGGAAAATATCGTATCAATTCGCATGTTAAAAGCCTACATGAATAAGAAAGACTTTAAATATGAAAGAGATTGTATAAGTTCACATGGGATATCATATACTTTATATAAATTCTGCCTGTAAAATGCTTTATAGACTATGAATTATCAAATAGCAATGCAAAAAGAATATTAAATTAAATTGCAGAAAGGAATTGACAGTTAACTACAAATATTTTATAATCATTTTATAAACAATATAAGTAAACTTATATATGTCCATAATCGGTTGGACGTTTCTACCAACTACCGTAATAGTTGTCTATAAGTTCTCTCCCCAGGGAGAAAGAATGAGGTAAAGGCAGCATCGGTAGATTTTTTTTGCCTTTCCTTAACCACAAAAAGGAGGTATGGTTATGAACGAACGGACTTTTGTTTTAAAGGGAACAATTTGCTACAGTAATTCTCTGACAGAACTTTCCATCACTGAAAATGGATATTTAGTATGTGAAGATGGGCGATGTGCAGGGGTGTTTGATGAGCTTCCTGAGAAATTTGCAGGAATCTCATGTACAGATTTTGGCGATGAGCTGATCATTCCGGGACTGACTGATCTGCATCTTCATGCTCCGCAGTATACGTTTCGTGCCTCGGGTATGGATCTTGAGCTGCTGGACTGGCTGAATACTTATACTTTTCCGCAGGAAGCACGTTATGAAGATACAGAGTTTGCAAAAGAGGCTTATTCTGTTTTCGCTGAGGATATGAAGAAGAGCCCGAATACAAGAGCATGTATTTTCGGAACTCTGCATGTCCCTGCTACCGAGATCCTGATGGAACAACTGGATAAAACCGGAATAAAGGCTATGGTCGGCAAGGTAAATATGGACCGTAATGGTTCTCCGCAGTTGCAGGAAGAGAGTGCTCAGGCTTCTGCTGATGCTACGGTTCAGTGGATTAAGGATACGCTTGATAAATTTGAAAATGTAAAGCCGATCCTTACTCCGAGATTTACTCCATCCTGTTCTGATGAGCTGATGGAGAAGCTTTCGGAGATTCAGAAGAGGTATCACCTGCCGATGCAGTCTCACCTTTCTGAGAATTTCGGTGAAATTGCCTGGGTGAAGGAGCTTTGCCCGAATACACATTTTTATGGAGAAGCATATAGCCAGTTTGATCTTTTCGGCGGTGACTGTCCAACGATCATGGCTCATTGTGTTCATTCTTCGAATGAAGAAATTGCCCTTATGAAAAAGCAGGGCGTTTATATTGCTCATTGTCCGCAGTCCAACACAAATCTCTCCTCAGGTATCTCTCCTGCGAGACGTTATCTGGACGAAGGCTTACACATCGGACTGGGCTCTGACATTGCAGGTGGAACTTCCGTTTCTATTCTGCGTGCCATGGCTGATGCTATTCAGGTTTCCAAGCTGTACTGGCGGCTGGTTGATTCTTCCATGAAGCCGCTCACTGTTGAAGAAGCCTTTTATATGGGAACAGAAGGAGGCGGTTCCTTCTTTGGAAAGGTTGGAAGCTTTAAGGAGGGGTATGAATTTGATGCGGTTGTGCTTAATGACAGCACTATTCCAACTCCACTGAAGCTCTCTCCGAAGGACAGACTCGAAAGACTGATCTACCTTTCCGATGACCGCAATATTACCGCTAAATATGTAGCCGGAAGAAAGATTCTGTAACTGCAGGAAATACAGATTCTGATGGTGTTTTTCCGGCATATCGTTAACAAAACGATATGCCGAGACGATTGATTCCAGGAGTTTCACCCTGTTTTTTCGGGATGATTATCTGAGACACCACAAAACAGCCGGCAATTTTTAAAATCAAAAGGGGGAAAGATTATGAATCTTGACAAATTATTCCATCTCAAAGAGAACCACACAGATGTAAAGACCGAAGTTATGGCAGGTATTACCACATTCATGACAATGGCATACATTCTGGCTGTAAACCCAAACATTCTGGAAGCATCCGGCATGGACAGAGGAGCTGTTTTTACAGCGACCGCACTGTCATCCTTTATTGCCACCTGTCTGATGGCTGCGCTTTCTAATTATCCATTCGTTCTTGCACCTGGCATGGGCCTGAATGCCTACTTTGCCTACACTGTTGTTCTTGGCATGGGTTACAGCTGGCAGCAGGCACTGGCAGCTGTATTTGTAGAGGGTATTATTTTTATCCTGTTATCTCTGACCAATGTGCGTGAGGCAATTTTCAATGCGATCCCAATGAACCTGAAACATGCAGTATCTGTTGGTATCGGACTGTTTATTGCTTTCATCGGACTGCAGAATGCTAAGATCGTAGTTAACAACGACTCCACTCTGGTAAGTGTATTTTCCTTTAAATCCTCCGTTTCCGGCGGAACCTTCAATACAGAAGGAATTACAGTTCTTCTGGCGCTGATCGGACTTCTCATCACCGCCATCCTTCTTGTTAAGAGTGTAAAAGGAAACATTCTCTGGGGTATCCTGATCACATGGGGACTTGGCATTATCTGTCAATTGACAGGACTTTACAAACCTGATCCTGCAGCCGGCTGGTTCAGCCTCCTGCCTGATTTTTCAAACGGAATCTCCATCCCAAGCATGGCTCCCACATTTATGAAAATGGACTTCTCCATTGTCTTCACACTTGATTTCGTAGTCATTATGTTTGCATTCCTGTTTGTAGATATGTTCGATACACTTGGAACACTGATCGGCGTTGCTTCCAAAGCTGATATGCTTGACAAAGAAGGCAAACTTCCAAACATCAAAGGTGCTCTTCTTTCTGACGCAGTAGGAACTACAGTAGGTGCTATGTGTGGTACTTCCACAGTTACTACTTTCGTAGAGAGTGCTTCCGGTGTTGCTGAAGGCGGACGTACAGGACTTACTTCCCTGATAGCAGCCATCCTCTTCGGATTATCACTGCTGTTATCCCCGATTTTCCTGGCAATCCCGTCCTTTGCCACAGCACCGGCTCTGATCATCGTTGGATTCCTGATGCTCACATCAGTAACCAAGATTGACTTCAACGACATGACTGAAGCAATCCCGGCATTTATCGCGATTATCGCAATGCCGTTCCTGTACAGCATTTCTGAAGGTATCTCCATGGGTGTTATCTCCTATGTGATCATCAACGTTGTTACAGGTAAAGCAAAAGAAAAGAAGATCAGTGTACTGATGTATGTGCTCGCTGTATTGTTTATTTTGAAATATATCTTTATCTGATATAAATATCAGATACACATTTACAAAAAGAAGTCTCCTGCAGAGGCTTCTTTTTATTTCTATAATCTTCTTTCTCTTTTTATATCTATGATGTATAATTATGAAAGTGTTTATTCATTTTCAGATCAATAAGGCACCGGCACTCTTAAAATATATTTGAAATATTTTATAATATGAGGGCACTGAACAGTTACAAAATTCCAGTGCCTCTGTCCACACTGAATGAATAAATATTTTGTTTTATCCACATTTTATACATTCTATTTACACTTTATTATTTTACACATTAATATAAGGAAGGATTACACACATCATGCAAAAACAACAGATCCCTTTAAAAAATTCCCTGCTCCTGCTTCTCGCAGCGATTATCTGGGGTATCGCTTTTGTGGCTCAAAGCGTAGGAATGAAATACGTAGGAGGCTTTACTTTTAATGCCGTCCGTTCCCTTATCGGAGCAGTCGTTCTGATTCCACTGATTTTTATTCTGAAAAAGAGAAACTCTCCTTCAGATTCTGCTTCCAAAGCATCTGGCAGATCTGACACCTCAAGTAATACTGTATCCAATATGCAGGAGAAAAAAACTCTGATTATCGGCGGTATCGCCTGCGGTATCTGCCTCTGTCTGGCAAGCAATTTCCAACAGTTCGGCATCAAGTATACAACCGTCGGAAAAGCCGGCTTTATCACTGCCTGTTATATTGTGATCGTCCCTGTCATCGGACTATTCCTTGGCAAAAAATGCACAAAATTTATCTGGGCTGCCGTTGCAATGGCTCTGATCGGACTTTATCTCCTGTGCATCACAGATGGATTTTCTATCGGAAAAGGAGATCTGCTCGTACTGGTATGCGCATTTCTATTTTCACTGCACATACTGGTCATCGACTACTTTTCTCCAAAAGTAGACGGAGTAAAGCTCTCCTGCATTCAGTTCCTGACATGTGGTATCCTTTCCGGCATTCCCGCTCTGCTCCTTGAGCATCCGGAACTCTCATCCATCTTGGCAGCATGGCAGCCAATCCTCTACGCAGGTGTCATGTCATGCGGAGTAGCTTACACCTTGCAGATTATCGGTCAGAAAAACATGAACCCAACTGTAGCATCCCTGATACTCAGCCTGGAATCCTGCATCTCTGTCCTAGCCGGATGGATCATCCTCAGACAGCAACTAAGTACTAAAGAAATCCTTGGATGTGTCATCATGTTTGCTGCTATCATCCTTGCACAGCTTCCACAGAAGCAGACAGAATAATATGCAGAGTAGGTCAGAGGGTCTATTCCCTCTTTCCTCTCATCAAACTGCATGTGAGTTTCTCCTTCATACGACTATACGGCTTTCCAGCATTCTTCTTTCTACAGCATTGTACCACACCACCATTCGTTGTAAGCCTTTTTTCGTAATCCTTATTCTGCTCCATGGATATTTCAAACAGAAGGTGGAAAAGAAAAAGTTATTGCTATAGACGGGCATGGAAGCTATGTAACAGAAATAGTAGATGACTAACTTTAAAAAATAAACTCCCCACTTCGTCAGAAATTCATCCGACGGGGGGAGTTTATTTTATCCGCTATTCAACTTCCCCAATCACCTTGTGGAAGTGCTCCTTTATCCTAGTAAAACTCTCATCGCTCAGGTCATGCTCTAACTTACACGCATCTTCTTTTGCAACTTCCGGGCTTACGCCGAGACGTTCCAACATCTTACTCAACACTGTATGGCGTTCATAAATATGCATTGCAATCTGAGCCCCTTTATCCAGAAGCGTCACCGTACCATAACGATCCATCGCGATATAGCCATCCTCACGTAACAGCTTCATCGCATGACTCACACTCGGTTTCGATACCCCAAGCATCGTCGCAATATCAATAGAACGAACACCGCCCCCCTGTTTAGACAACACCAAAATTGCCTCCAAATAATCCTCCGCCGATTTTCTAATTTGCATTCAAAATACCTCCCATATTGTTTTGATATTAACACAATATGAGAAATTTTTCAATCGCTCTTCTTGAGAACAGTCGTCATTAACCCTTAAATTCCTAAAGCAATCTCCATCATCCTGTTAAACGAAGTCTGCCTGGCCTCCGCAGAAATTGCCTCATCCCTGAAAACATGATCCGAAATCGTAAGAATCCCCAGTGCCTCCTTACCGGCTCTCGCAGCATTCATAAACAGCGCCGCACACTCCATCTCCACACAGAGAACCCCCATCTTTCTCCATGCCTTCGAACTCTCCGGATTATCTCCATAGAACGCATCTGAAGATACAACAGAACCCACACGAACCGGTGTACCCTGCTCTTTCGCAACCTCTACAGCCCTTGCAACCAGTTCATAACTTGCTGTAGGAGCAAAAGTCCCCGGCAGCTGATACTGGCTTGCATAATTTGAATCCGTACATGCACTCATGGCGATCACAACGTCCATTACGCTTACATCATCCTGCAGCGCACCTGCAGAGCCAATACGAATGATCTTCTCTACATCATAAAAATTATAAAGCTCATAACTGTAAATACCCATAGATGGCATCCCCATACCGCTGCCCATGACAGATATCTGCTCACCCTTATAAGTTCCGGTATAACCAAACATATTTCTCACTGTGTTAAAACATACCGGATTCTCCAGATATGTCTCCGCAATATATTTCGCACGCAGCGGATCTCCCGGCATCAGAACCTTCTTTGCAATATCACCTTTCTTTGCACTGTTGTGTGGTGTTGGAATACTCATAATCACCCTCTCCTTTCCCGTAATGCTACATCACTGCATTATTTATCATCACCTGTAAGCCGCAGCACATCCCTGATTTCTTCTTCATCCATATCAAGAATAATCGCCAGCTCCTCTACACTGAACTTTGAACTTTCATCCTCTTCATCCTCTGTAAGTTCCCGAACTGCCGCTTCCAGCTTCTCCACCTTTGCTACCAGATAGTCATCCTCAAATTTCCTCTGTGTCTGCTCCTCGATAGCATGGCGGATTCCACACCGGATACGTCCAAGCAGCCATTTCTCATCTTTCTCTTCCGGTTCTTCCTCTCCCAGAGCCATTAGAAGGCTTATATTTGCCTCCTGAATCAGATCAGCGATAAAAATCTCCTCACAGTTCATTTCAACCGCCATTTCGGCTGCTGCATGCAGATACTTCTGTGACAGCTCTGCCTGTGCCAGAGCATCTCCCTTTGAAAGCAATTCAAAAAGTTCTTCCGCACTTCTCTCTCCCTGCTCCTGTTCTTCAAGACCTTCCAGATATTCTTTCAGATATGCCTCTTCCTCCGCTGTCAGAGGAACTTTTTCTTCTTTTTCTTCGGATACTTCTTCCGGTCCGGTCTGAGATGCTGCTGAAATCTCCTCCGCACCCTCAATGGAAATACCTTTTAATTTTAAATACTGTAATATCTTAATCAACTGTGACTTATCCAGGTCAAGTTCGCCAAAGCATTCCTTTATCTGTTCCGGTTTCAATACTTTGCCATTCTTCTCTCCAAGTTCACATACTTCTGTAAGTTTCTGCTGAAATTTCTGTATATCCATAGTCAAAATCTCCCTGTCCTGTTTATAACTTAACTATACAACAAAAAACTATGCCTGTAAAACAAAAAAGCACCGTTTTAACCGGTACTTTTTCTAAATGCGGATAACAGGACTTGAACCTGCACGGGAAGCCCACTGGTACCTAAAACCAGCGCGTCTGCCAATTCCGCCATATCCGCATTTTCTCATATTCTCAGAGTGTACCTGAAAAATCATTCTCGCACTCTGCAAAAGCAATAAAATAGCGGAAACCTCACAGAAGATTTCCGCTATTAATGAAGCATCGGGGATTCGAACCCCGGACAACTTGATTAAAAGTCAAGTGCTCTACCGACTGAGCTAATGCTCCATATAAAAGACTGGGCTAGCTGGATTCGAACCAGCGAATGCAGCAGTCAAAGTGCTGTGCCTTACCGCTTGGCGATAGCCCAAAGGCGAAGGGTGGATACAGGGATTCGAACCCTGGGCCTCCAGAGCCACAATCTGGCGCGCTAACCAACTGCGCTATACCCACCACAGCGTGCCTGAAGGGATTCGAACCCCCGACCCACGGCTTAGAAGGCCGTTGCTCTATCCAGCTGAGCTACAGACACATCTCTCTGTACATACAGAGAAGCGGGTGATGGGAATCGAACCCACGTATCTAGCTTGGAAGGCTAGTGTTCTACCATTGAACTACACCCGCATTTCGCTGAAACGGTAATGTTGTTGTTACAGCAGTCGGGGTGACAGGATTCGAACCTGCGGCCTCCTGGTCCCAAACCAGGCGCTCTAGCCAAGCTGAGCCACACCCCGCTGTTTTTCTTTATTTATTTGTGCTTCGTTGTCCGACGCAAGACATATTATATGTTAAGCAACCCCAAATGTCAACACCTTTTTTCATTTTTTTTTGATTTTTTTTGAAAAAGTGATTTTTTATCCCTCAAAAAGTTCCTGAAACCCGCTAAACACAAGGCTTTGCGGGCTTTTCACTTTTTTCGAAAAAATCGTTTTTTTTGTTCGCAAAAAGGGGTTTTTTACTGATTTTTGAGATTTTTTGTAAAAAGATATTTTTTTTATACAATAAAAAAATCTTAACTTTTTTTATTTTTTCTTCTATTTTTTTACTGTCACGTATCTGCAAAAAGAGGTATTGCCGTTATCCGATCAACAATACCTCAAAAATATACAGTCAGATGAGTCAGGCGGATATTCGCAACCTCCGCAAGTAACTTACCTGATTCAGTTAAATAATTTTTCAGAGGTATCTGATCTCGACCTGAGGATCTTTTCCCTCTTCTATCTGCATAACTGCATAGCTTGGCCTGCGGCCTCTCTGACGCGGGTAGGTAAGACTGCCGGGATTAATTACCAGAATCCCATCCTCATTCTCGATCAAAGGCATGTGAGTATGACCATACATTGCAATCTTACATCCCTTAGCCTGCGCATTCTCAACAAGTTTATCATAATCCTGGGACACAAAATAGTGATGTCCATGTGTAACCAGTATCTTATGTCCCTCCAGGGTAACTTCTTCATCATAGGGAAGATCTGTAAAAAAGTCATTATTTCCTGCGACAATCGTACATGGGCACTCTGCCAGTGCCTCAATGAAAATCTCTCTGCCTTCCACATCACCACAGTGGATCAGATAATCAAAGGGAGCTTCTCTGAGCACTGTCTCTTCCAGATTCTCATCCTGTCCATGAGTATCGCTGACGATCAGTACCTTCATTTCAGTTCATCCTTTATGGCACGTAATGCTTTTCCCCTGTGGCTGATCTTATTTTTCTCTTTGCCGGAAAGCTCTGCAGAAGTACATCCATATTCCGGCAGGTAGAAGATCGGATCATAGCCGAAGCCGTTCTCTCCCTTCTCCTCATAGCCTATACGGCCTTCCATTGTTCCACGCACTGTTTTTACACTTCCATCCGGAAAAGCCGCTGCAACGGCGCATACGAACCTTGCAGTACGCTTCTCGTCCGGAACTCCGTTCAGTCTCTCTATCAGACTTGCATTTTTGATATGATATGAGGTATCTTCTCCCATATAACGGGCAGAATAAATGCCCGGCTCTTTATTCAGATAGTCAATCTCCAGACCGGAATCATCTGCCAGAGTGATCTCCCCTGTCAGTTCGCAGATAGTCTTCGCCTTGATCACAGCATTTTCCTCAAAAGTAGAACCATCCTCTACAATATCTGCATGGATTCCCGCTTCTTTCATAGAAACAACCTCTACATCCATATCTGCAAGGATCTCGCGGATTTCTCTCATTTTATCCTGATTTCCGGTAGCAAAAATTATTTTTTTCATAATCCTTTGTATCCTCTTTTTATTTTGATTTTTCGCAATTACATAAGCACTCAGCTACGGTTTTTCTTCGGTGGGCGCGGCCCAAGGAACTGATAGTAATAGGTCTTAAGCATACCATTATAGATCTTACGGTTTTTATCTGCTTTTCGCCCGATATCGTTCTCCGCTTTCTCATAAGATGTGATCAGATACATGGACCACTTGTCAAGCCTTTCATAGCTTTCCCCGATTTCACGATAAAGCTGAGTTAAATTCTCTTTTTCTTCCAGTCGTTCCCCATAAGGAGGGTTTGTGATGATGAATCCATATGGTTTGGGATGGCGGAGATCTTTTACCGCTCTCTGCTGGAAATGGATCAGCTTGTCCACACCTGCCATTTTTGCATTAGCTCTGGCAGCCTTCAACGCCTCAGGATCAATGTCAAAGCCCTGGATATCTGTTTCAATATTAAGATTTATCCTGTCCTGTGCCTCTTCATTTGCATCATACCAGCATTTTCTCGGAACCAGATGCTTCCATTCCTCAGCAAGGAAGGAACGGTTCATGCCGGGTGCAATATCTGCTGCCATCATTGCTGCTTCAATAGGAAAGGTACCGCTTCCGCAGAAAGGATCTACCAGAATCCTGTCTTTATTCCATGGTGTAAGCATGATCAGAGCAGATGCCAGTGTTTCTGTGATCGGAGCTTTCACTGTCATTTTACGATATCCTCTTTTATGCAGAGATACCCCTGAGGTATCAATACCGATCGTGGCCACATCTTTCATAAATGCCACGCGGATAGGAAAGCTTGCCCCATCCTCTTCAAACCAGGACACCCCGTATACGCCCTTCAAACGCTCTACAATGGCTTTTTTCATAATGGACTGGATATCAGACGGGCTAAAGAGCTTACTCTTCACAGAATTGGCCTTGGCAACCCAGAATTTCCCATCCTTGGGAATATAATTTTCCCATGGCAGGGCTTTTGTCTTTTCAAAAAGCTCGTCAAAGGTTTCTGCCTTTACTTCTGCTACTTTCAGCAGGATTCTTTCTGTGGAACGCAGAAAGATATTGGCATCTGCGATTCCCTGTGCATCTGCCTCAAATGTTACTTTTCCATCCTCTACTTTGGTAATCTCATAGCCCAGATCAAGGATCTCACGTTTCAGCACAGCTTCCATACCGAAATGACATGGAGCGATCAGTTCAAATTTTTCCATTCTTTATCCTTTCTATATGTAGATGGGACTTCCCTATAATTCTATGCTCTTAACAATATTTCCCTCAAAATCCTTAATTGTAAACACACCGTCCTCAAAGATCGCATATGTAGGCGGGTTTCCTTCTTTTGGAATGGAAACAGAACCCGGGTTGAGAAGTACATAGCCTTCTTTCTGCTCTGCTTTCAGTACATGGGTATGTCCATGGATCAGAATATCTCCTTCCTGGATCGGAGGCAGATTATTTTCATTGTAAATATGCCCATGTGTGGCATAAAAGGTTCTTCCATCCAGGTTCAGAATACAGTAGTCTGCCATAACCGGAAACTGCAGGACCATCTGATCGACCTCAGCTTCACAATTCCCACGTACAGCATAAATTTCTTTCTTCATGTCATTAAGCATGGAAATGACCTGTTTGGGAGCATATTCTCTGGGAAGATCATTTCTCGGGCCATGATAGAGCAGATCGCCCAGCAGTACCAGGCGTTCTGCCTTTTCTTCTTTATAGGCATCCAGCATTTTTCTGCAGTAGTATGCAGAACCATGGACATCTGATGCAAACATATATTTCATAGTTTTGTGTCTCCTCTTTTATAGTGTGCCGACGAGTTGATTCTTGAAACAATCTTGCAGGATAAATTTTTTTATTTCAAGGCGGAGGAAGGAGGCGTAGCGGTGGCTACGGCGACCGACGACAACGCGGAAATAAGAAATTTAGACGCAAGATTGTTCGAGAAATCAACTTGTTGGCACAATAGGTATGCCGACAGATTGATTTCTGAAATAACCTGAAGATATACCGGTTCGTATTTTTTCTCTTACACCTTATCATGCTTATGGCGAAATTACAAGATTTCTTCCCCGATATGCTCCAAAACCGCCTATAACAGACCTGGTACAGTACCCAAGCTTTGCAAGCTGCCTTGCAAGCAGAAGGCTTGCCCCGCCCCTGTCGCAGTACAGAACCAGTATTTTCCCTTTTGGAAAGGCTGTATATCCGTCTATTTCTCCATATGGCATGTTTACGGCTCCTTTTACATGACTGTGCATATAAGACTCTTTTTCTCTCAGATCTATGATCAACGTGTCCCTTCGGCCCACATAATAATCCAGCATTTTTGCAGAAATCGTTTCCACCGGAAACATGGCAGACTCCTTTTTGTTATATCATATGATATCAGGGACAGATGTGCCACTGCCTGACAAAAACCAGCAAACAGATAAATTGGCTTACAGCAGATCAGGAGGGGCATTTCCCCTCCTGATCCAATCAATATCTGTCTTCTTCTGAGCTGTAAGACTGGGAAGTTTTATTTTTTGCTTTACTTCTACAATCTGTCTCGTTTTTGCTTTTCACACTGTTTTTTACATTACCAGCATGGTTCATTTCATTACCATAGCTGTTCTTATCTGAAGTTCCTGTGTAATTTCTGCTGTTTTTACTCTCAGATTCATAGTTTTTTGCCATTATTATTTTCCTCCTGATGGAATTTATCTGCCCGGATCTCCTGATACTCTGCAAAATCCGGTTTTTTTCTTCCACACTTCATCGCTGAAAGTGCTTCACATTGACTATTATCCCAAAAACCGGGGGGAATATTCATCAAAATATGTTGCTTTTTTCACCAAGCTATATTATAATCATAGCTGTAAAAAGAATTTACCCTTCAAAAATTTTTTTTACATAAACCCCTTATTTAATTATTTATACTCCCCTTGAAAGTCCCGGCAGCTCCCCTGCCGGGGCTTTCTCTTTGTATTTATTCAAGTATGAATCATCTCATACTATAGCAATTCCATAAAATAATCTCAGAAAAAATGCAAAAAGCAGCATCGCCAGTCTCATGATGTGCGATGCTGCTCCATTTTTATATTCTTCTTTTCCCATCCATTTTTCATACACGCCAGCGGACAATTTGTTTCTCGACATTTACAATCCTCATTGTGTCACTCTCCCGTATGAGTTGATAGGAATATTTTACTGTATTCTTACACTGTCTTCAATATGTGGCAAAAAATGTGGCAGGGTTTCTGACCATAATTTACCAGATTTCAGACTCTACTGCTGCTCTTTCAATAGAAAGACCTTTCATATAGCTGTCCATAAATGCATTGAATCCAGCCACACCTTCCGGTTTTGGATCCAGTGTGCTGCTTTCCTGATCTGCAAACACTTTATTATCAAGGAAGCTTTCCAGAGTCTCACCTTCTTCTTTATTTACCAGATAAGAAGCAAGAAGTGCGATTCCCCAGGCTCCGCCTTCACCTGCAGTAGCCATTACAGATACCGGTGCATTGACAGCATCTGCCAGAATCTGCTGTCCTACGCCTTTTGTCTTGAATAATCCTCCATGGCCAAGAAGACGGTCTACTTTTACATTTTCTTTCTCAAACAGAAGGTTCAGACCTACCCTCATGGCTCCAAGGCATGTATACAGATTGGTTCTCATAAAGTTTGCAAGATTGAATTTGCTCTCAGGAGAACGTACAAATAACGGGCGTCCTTCTTCAAAGCCTGTCATATGCTCGCCTGAGAAATAGCAGTAAGACAGAAGTCCGCCACAGTCCGGATCACCTTCAAGTGCTTTATTATAAAGAGTTCCAAACAGTTTATTCATATCCACTTCCATACCCATAGCCTCTGCAAACTCTTTAAATACATTTACCCAGGCATTCAGGTCAGAGGTACAGTTGTTGGAATGAGCCATAGCTACCAGATGTCCGGACGGAGTGGTAACCATGTCGATTTCTTTATACGGTCTGGAGAGTTCTTTTTCCAGAACGATCATGGCAAATACAGAAGTTCCTGCGGAAACGTTACCTGTACGAACTGCAACACTGTTTGTGGCAACCATACCTGTTCCTGCATCACCTTCCGGAGGGCACATCGGGATTCCTGCTTTCAGTTTACCTGTCACATCCAGAAGTTTCGCACCTTCTTCTGTAAGAACGCCGGCATCTTCCCCTGCAACAAAAGCTTTCGGCATAATGTCACGAAGTTTCCAAGAGAATCCGTAAGGTGCTACCAGTTCATCGAATTTATCAACCATTTCCTGATTATAATCTGCTTTTGTTGTGTCGATCGGGAACATACCCGCCGCATCACCGATTCCAAGAACTCTCTTACCTGTCAGTTTCCAGTGTACATAAGCCTCCAGAGTTGTGATATAGTCAATATCTTTTACATGTTCTTCACCGTTAAGGATCGCCTGATACAGATGAGCAATGCTCCATCTCTGCGGAATGTTGTAGTTGAACAGTTCCATCAGTTTCTCGCTGGCTTCTCCTGTAATGTTGTTTCTCCATGTACGGAATGGTACAAGAAGTTCTCCTTCTTTGTTAAATGGCATATATCCATGCATCATGGCGCTGACGCCAAATGCACCTACGGATTCCAGTTCTATGTCATATTTTGCTTTTACATCCTTTGCCATATCCTGATAGCAGTCCTGGATACCTGTCCAGATATCATCCAGACTGTATGTCCAGACACCGTTTTCATAACGGTTTTCCCATTCATGTGCACCGGATGCGATTGGCTGATTTTTATCATCTACAAGTACTGCTTTGATCCTGGTAGAACCAAATTCAATACCAAGCGCTGTTTTGTTAGCGAGAATCGCTGCTTTTGCTTCTGCTGCTCCCATTTTTATGTACCTCCCTGTTTCTCTGTTATTTATGATTACAGATCATTCGACAATCTATAATCATATATTGTTTGTACACCAATATTATTGCATTTCTTTTATTGTTTTACCATGGAAATTTTACGGTTTTAACATACTTTTTATTACTTTAAACTTCTCAGGGCTGCCATCCCAGGCAGTTAATTTCAGCCTGATATGGCAGCCTCTGTATTAATTACAAAAATTATTATTTTCTGAATGCAAGTTCATTCCATCTCAGTTCATTCTTAAAATCACGAATATTTGTATCTTTATCAATGTAAACAGCTTCAATACCCATAGCTGCTGCCCAGTCCCCCATCTGCTCTGCTGTCAGGTCATAAGAGAATGCTGTATGGTGAGCTCCGCCTGCAAGGATCCATGCTTCGGCACCTGTCTTAAGATTTGGCTGTGGTGTCCAGAATGCACTTCCTACAGGAAGCTTCGGCATCGGTTTCTCAACCTTCTTGCATTCTACATCGTTGATGATCAGACGGAAACGATCTCCAAGATCGATCAGGGATGTTGCGATACCCGGGCCTGTCTTGCTTGTGAATACAAGTCTTGCAGGATCCTCTCTGTCACCCATGGAAAGCGGGCATACTTTAATGCCGATCTTACCATCTGCAACAGACGGGCATACTTCAAGCATATGAGACTGAAGGATTCCTTCTTTTCCAGGTACAAAGTTATATGTATAGTCTTCCATCATGGAAGTTCCTTTTGCATCTTTTACACCAGCTGTCATGATCTTCATCAGACGAACCATTGCAGCTGTCTTCCAGTCACCTTCTGCACCGAATCCATAACCTTTTTCCATAAGTCTCTGGATTGCAAGTCCAGGAAGCTGTTTAAGAGCACCCAGATCTCCAAAGTGTGTAACGATTGCCTGATAATTTTTCTCTTCCAGGAATTTCTCAAATCCGATTTCAATCTGAGCCTGAACTGCTACATGACGTTTAAATTCTTCCGGATCTCTTCCCTCAAGAAGAATATCATATTTGCTGTAATATTCATCTACCAGCGCGTCTACATCACCTTTAGCTACATCTTTTACATAATCAGCGATCTCATTTACAGGATAAGCATCAACTTCCCATCCGAATTTGATCTGTGCTTCTACCTTATCACCTTCTGTAACAGCTACGTTTCTCATGTTATCGGCTACACGACATACGCGGATATGGCTGCTCTCCATGATACCAACTGCTGTACGCATCCAGGAAGCAAGTCTTTCCTGAACATCTTTATCTGCCCAGTGTCCGACAATAACTTTTCTTTCGATTCCCATTCTTGTAACAATATGACCATATTCACGACCGCCATGAGCAGACTGGTTTTCATTCATAAAATCCATATCAATGGTATCATAAGGAATCTCCTCATTAAACTGTGTATGAAGATGGCAAAGCGGTTTTCTGTATTCTTTCAGACCAAGGATCCATGATTTTGCCGGTGAGAAAGTATGCATCCATGTGATAACACCTGCACAGTCCTCATCTGCATTTGCCTCATTAAATGTTTTACGGATCAGTTCGTTTGTGATCAGTGTTGGTTTCCATACTAATTCAAATGGAAGAACACCGCTCTTGTTTAATTCCTCAACAATGATTCTGGAATGCTCAGCAACTTTTCTTAAGCACTCATCTCCGTAAAGATCCTGTGAACCTGTACAAAACCAGAACTTATAGTTTCTTCCTGTTTTCATGATAAAATTCCTCCTGGATTTATTTTTATTTTTTATTTATTTCATTTGTTTACAATATTTTTCTGCATGATCCCCGTATGATCAGTTCCGGATAAATCAGTCTTTCAACCTTACTTTCTTCTTCAGGAACTCCGTTGATCTTCTCAAGTATAAGCTCTGCTGCCATTTCTCCCAGCTTTTCCTGCGGATGAGCTATCGTTGTGATTCCGTTTCCCCGCTGAGCATACAGTGAATTGTCATAACCGGTAATGGAAATATCCTCCGGTATTCTGACTCCCATTTTCTCCAGTTCTTCCATAACCTGAACAGCAATCTGATCATTGTAACAGACGATTCCATCCGGAAGCTGTCCGCTCTGCACCATTTCTTTTGCCATCAGTGCAGGTTTTACTTTCCTGTCCTCTGTATGAAACCAGACAACATCATCCGGATCATAGGCAATCCCTGACTCCTGTAAGGCCTTCACATATCCCTTGTGGCGCTCCAGTCCCTGCATATCGTCTGCCTTAAAGAAACCCTTGATCTTTTTATGTCCCAGTTCCAGCAGATATTTTGTTACAAGGTAGCCTCCCTGTGCATCATCCATAAGAATATGAGGTTTATCCCTCATTTCTGAATAGATTCCCTGAATAAACACATACGGAATTTCAAATTTATCCAGATTCTGATAAAGATTTCTGTGTTTACAGATCATCTCACTTTTGCTTGGTTCAATGATCAGTCCATCAATATCTTTCTTCAGAAGTTCCTCCAGACATCTGGCCTCTTTCTGTCTGCTGTTTGCTGTGTTTTTCAGGATAATACTGTAACCGCTTTCTGAAAGGACATTATCCATTCCCTGTATCAGTCTCGGAAAAATATAATCAGAAATATATGTGGTCACTACCGCAATATTCTTTGAATTCTTTATATGGCGCATATTCTCAGAGCAATAAGTACCTCTTCCGTGAAATGCCTCTACATATCCGTCCTGCTCCAGGATTCCCAGTGCTTTACGAACTGTATGTCTGCTCAGGGAATATTTCTGTGAAAGCTCGTTTTCTGAAGGAAGCTTCTCTCCCGGTCGGATAGCTCCTGACATAATATCACCTCTGAGCTGTTCCATCAGTGAGAAATATTTCGGCTTTCCATTATCTGTCATGTCTTCTTCCCTCCTGTATTTAGGATACAACTTGTACGCACGTACGAACAAGTTGTTTTTTATGCATAAATTATACAAAATATCGAGAGATTTTTCATTAGTTTTTTCCAAAACACCTCGAGGGATAGTGATGTGTGAACAGTAACAGTTCATCCTTTACGAAAGTTACCAATATCCGATTGATTTCAACATCACTTCGGCTCAGCTTTTTCTATACCATAACATTCATGGCAAATCCCATGTACCGCCATACGTATTTCTTTATCCAGACGTGAATTACAGGTGATCAGAGTCACCATTCTCTCCCTTTCATCAGGCTCTACTCCTGTGTCATACATGGAATTATTTTTCAATATAGATAATTGTCTCCTGTATGCAGGACTGGATAACTTGTATCCATATTCAAATGCCGGGCTTTGGGAAGATGCCTGTTCCACAGAAAAAATTTTGTACAGAAACTTTCTTTTTGGTGTTGTGATCTCAATTTCAGGACATTTTTTCAGAAATTCAGGCTGTTCATAACGGTTCAGATTTGCAAACATCATATTACCTTCTATATTATGCCCGTAAAGAATACTGTGGGAATCTGTAAAATTCTTTTTTATGTCATGTTCCAGAAAAATACATCCAAACAGATCTTCCTCTCCTCTGAAATTATGTTTCAGGTAATATTCATCATCTGCCGCCTGAACTACAGGATAAGAAATATCGGCTCCCGGGACAGTAATCCAGGCAACTGTCTGAGAGTTGATCTTTCTTAAATTTTCCCAGGAAATCCCGAAGGATTCCCTGATTTCATCTGTACAGTTTTTGTTTTTTGATTCAGAAGATCTTCTCTGTTTTTTCCTGCGTTTTTTTTCACTGTTTTTTGTACTGCTGTCTTCATCAGTTTTTTTGCCATCTGCCAATAATCCGGCACCTTCTCTGTTCTTCACCCCTGCCATTTGGGAAAGCTCTGCATATTCCTGCCTTGCTGCAAGATTCTGTTCATAACTTTTTATATAGAAGCCGGCACAATATATAAGAAGCCCGATTGCTGCTATGATCATACTTACTGCAAATGTTCTGAGTTTTTTCATTTCCGCGGCATACCCTTTATATTTCTTTTCCCGGAAACAGTTCTTCTGTAGATCACCACACCTCCTGTCAGCAGTCCCATTCCGATAAGTCCAAGAACAGCCATCATTTTAAACGGTCTGACATCTCCTGTTTTAGAACTTCCTGCCATGGAACCACCCTGATAGCTTCCGTATCCACCGGAATATCCACCCGAATTTGCGTAACTGCTGCCTCCGCTTCCGGAAGTCGTTCCTCCATTATTTCCACCATTGTAAGATGCCAACGGTGCTTTCGTCGGTACAGGAGTCATTTTCGGGAAGGTTCCCGGTACAGATGGTGTTGGTGTGGCTTTTGGCTGCTCTGTCGGTTTCGGTACTTCTGTAGGTTTTGGTGTCTCTGTCGGCTTTGGTGTTTCTGTTGGTTTCGGTGTTGCAGACGGTGTTGGTGTGGCAGTCGGTTCTGCTTTTGCTTTCACATATGCCTCCTGCTGTGCAGTAATTTCCGGTGAAATATCACCTCTTGCTTTCGCTGTGTTTACAATTTTTTCAGGCTCTGTGCTTTCTGTTTTAAATACCATTTCATAGCAGACTTCAATTTTATCCATATCTGACAACGATGCTCCTGTCTGAATTACAAATCCTGTATCATCTGCCTCTATTTTGGCATCTTTCAGTTCTATACCGTTTTTCTTCACAAAAATGCTGTCTTTTACAATGGAAGCCCCTTGGGTTTCCAGTTTATCTTCGATAACAATATTCTGATCTGTGACATCCTCACGCAGTTGTCTTACTGTCAGTTTATAGTATCCTTTCTCACCGGACGCATACTCTTTCTTATCTGATTCCTTCACAATTTCCAGAATCGGACTGTGTACCTCTGTCTCTGTTTCCCCGGTTGCAGGTATCTTTTCACTGCTGTCTGCAACTGCAGTATTGTGCACTTTCTGTCCTGCCAGGGCTGCATCAATCACCGCCGCCTGATATTCCACGATCATACTTTTCTGTTCCTGACAGTCCAGAGGATTATACATTATCTGCTCAAAAAGACCGCCTTTATCATTATCGCAGATACTATATCTGCTATCCCTGACCAGTGTCCTGCCTGTTGACATCAGGAAAGTATTATCATCATTGATCTGTACATCAGCATCTGCTACATTTCCTTTCTCATCCATCAGAATCACCGAATCCTTCAGAAGACGTACTCCCTGAGTATCGATCACATCCTGCAAAGTAACATTACGCGCCACACATCCGGTCTGCTCCTGTGTCAGGACAATGCGGTATGTAATAATATCACCATATTTGTAAAATGGTTTGTCCGTCGTCTTCTCTACTTTAAGAACAGGCGAGTTCACCCAGATTTTTGAGGAGTCCTTTACTTTCTGTGCATTATCTGCATACGCCTGTGCTGTATTTACAATCTCCATCCCATTTACGCTTTCCTGCGCAGTACAGCGGAAATTAACAGTCACAGGTGTCTGATACGGAAGATCTGAAATCGTCACGATCCATCCGGTTCCCTGGCGTGTAACCTGACAGCTGACCGGTTTTTCCACTGTTTCTTTATAATTTTCCGGATTCAGCTGATTTCCTGCATCATCAGTTCCTGCCACCGGATTCTGAACAACAGCCGGAACACCGCTTACAGTAACAGCATCTTCAGCTCCGTCCAGAGCCAGCCCTTCAGGAAGGGAAAGATCACTGATCACAAGATTTCTTGCGATAGATCCCTTCTGAAGATTATTAACCGTAACCTGATAATTCACCTGTTCTCCTACCCGAAATTCATTTTCCGCACGTCCGTCCCCGGCTGCCAGATATGGATTCTGAAAACTTTTCTCAATAGAAAGAACTGCTGTATTTACATACACTTCTGCGTCATCCTGCGAAACAGGGGCATTCTGCGCCTGCACATTGGCAACATTAATGCTTTCCATTCCATTTGCCGCTTCCGTAACTGTGCAAAGGAAAGAAATCATAACCGGAGTATTTGCCGGAAGATCTGAAATGTTCAGTCTCCATCCGCTTCCCTCCTGAAGAAATTCATAATTCACTGGTTTCTCTGATGTCTCATTATAAAATTCCGGATTGAGCTGGTTCAAAACATCTTTGCTCCCTGCTGTCAGCTGCGTAATATTCTGTGGGATTCCGCTTACCGATACATCCTCTGCCGATGAAAGTGCAAGTCCTGCTGGCATACCGGTATCCCAGACAGTTACGTTCCGGGCCACTGTACCTGCTTTTTTATTCTCCACCACCACATTGTACTGTACCTGTTCTCCGACCTGCCATTCATAATGATCTGCAGATTTCTCAATCCAGAATTCTCCTGAATTTACATATACTTCTGCATCATCAGATCTCTCATCTGTATTAGCAGCTTTTACAGTTGCTGCATTTACGCTTTCGTGTCCATTTGCCTCTTCCTGTGCGATACAATGGAAAATAATCGTTACAGGCTGACTGTATGGCACATAAGAACAATAAAAGGAAAATCCGTTCTCATCTGCATTCAACTGAGAATCCACAGGTCTCGCTTCATATGCCTGTCCTGTTTTCTTATCCGGTACGGGATAGTTTACCTGTTGCTGAACTCCCAGTACTTCCATGCTCTGTGCACCACCTGCCAGAACCAGTCCCTGCGGCAGACCAATATCAGTAATAGTTACATCTTTTGCGATTGTTCCTGCCGTTACATTATTCACCACGATCCGGTAAGCTACCTGCTCTCCTGCCTGCCATTCATATTTGTCTGCTGTTTTATCAATTTCAAGCTGTGGACTGTTCGGCCATACTTCTGCCATATCCTTTCTGGATTCCTGTTCTCCCGTCTCAGGATTGATCAGATTATCCGCTGTTGCAGTCACAATATTTTCCCATTCCTGTCCATTGGAATCCGCAGATGCCTGACATTTAAAACGGATTGTGATCGTCTCCCCATACTTCAGGGACGGACACTCTGCTTTCCATCCATTTTCTCCCTGTCCGGTAAGCGTACAGTTCTCACCTCCCTGACTTGTCTCTACAGCATACTGCCCTTCCAGAAGCTGCAGACATGATGGAAGCTCGTCTGTAATAACAACATTTACTGCTTTTACATCCTGTTTTGTCTGAGAAACCAGAACCTCATAATCTATGATATCTCCCGTTTTCCATTCATACTGAGAAGTATTTTTCTTTACTTCCAGTTCCGGTGGAATCACACCCTTTACCCACACTGTTTCCGTATCCATTGTATCTCCGCTTCCGTTTGTACGTTCATAACTCATGGATGCATGGTTTGGTACAAGAATACTGTATCCATCCTCTGCAAGGTATTTTGAAATGTTAATTTCTGATTCCGGTCTCTGGCGTACTTTTAAAGTAAATGTGTAAGTCTGATTATCTGTAAATGCTTCATCCTGAAGGCTCTCTGCTTTGGCCCTGCAGGTCACTTTCTGTCCTTCAACAGCAACATCAAACCAGTCTGTCACTGTCTGCCCTGCATCATTCACAATACTGACTTTTGATGCATCCTCTATAGTAAGACAATCCTCAAGTATATCCTGTACCACAAAGGATTTCAGTCTATTGGGTGTCACCTCTGCCCGGATCATATACTGAAATTCCTGTCCCTGACGAATGCCAAAAGGTTTTTCTTTTGATGCGGCAGCTGCCTGTTCCCATGTACAGTTTGCCTCTCCCACACGTTTCTCAGGCGCTTTTTTCATCTCAACATCACCGAAACAATAGGATGTAAAATCAAAATATGCATATGCTTTGCAGTATTTCTGTCCTTTAAAGTTCGGACAATAACTGTTGCCTGATGGATCCAGATATTTATTTCTTGTAATCTCTGCCCATCTTTCCTGAGAACCGGCTTTTGCAATGGCATCTTCACGACTTTTATCCCATTTATCCAGTCTGAACTGATGACAGAATTCTACCGTAAAATTATCTGTATTATAAAAAAGATTCAGCCATCCTCTCGGATCATCCGGCTCAACGGAACCAAGGGGTGAGCTTACAGAATTCCCATCTACCGTCAGATAATCATTGTTTTTCAGAACATATGCATTATCCAGACTGCTGTCTGACGGAATACGGACTCCCTGTCCCGCATCAATATCACGTATGGTTCCATGTCCACTGATCGGCAGTGTTTCTTCTGTTCCATGCTTCAGAAACTGAAATTTAACCTTTGCGTATCCTACAGAATAAATAAATACACCGATACTGTTTTTGGAAAAGCCAACCATTGGATAAGCTTCATTATCTTTCCATGCAAACGTAGCTCCGCCTTTATTCTGAACAATCGATTCTGCAGTGCGCAGATCATAACGGGGTTCTGCATTCTCTACTCCCACAAGAATGAGTCTGACATCAACAATATTTCCATTTCCATCTTTTCCTACATTGTTATAACGCATCCCTGCGCTTCCGGCTTTATAGTCCGCTCCTACACGAACGCACTCTGTATCACGTTCGCTTTTTCCATTGTCTGAAAAAGCTTCCCTGTCCAGATTATCACACCCAAAAGATTCATATGTGGTAATTCCGGGCTGAAACTTCATGTTAAAGCGATAACCATAATCTACCACCTTGTCACTGTCCCATGTTTCTACAGTTAACGGTGCCGCCTGAGTTACGCAGACAGGCACAAGCCCCAGAATTGCCTGCAGAATAAAAAGCATTGCAAGCAGCAAAGCTCCAAGGCGTTCTTTCAGTTTGAAATTGTGTTTCATTTTCCGTCTCCTTTCCGAACAAAAAATATAAAAATGAATGTGGGATTTTTCCCTGCACCTGGCAGGATTAAAGAATAGAAATAAGTTGAGATGTATGATTATAAATATTCAAGGGGAATTAATATCGTGAAACAAGAACGTTTACACTTAAGATTTTAAGATTCTGCGCAGGGTTTCTTTTCTGAAACCCTGCACAGATTTTCATTGATCATTTCTTTTCTTCAGCCATGAAAGAAAATAAAGAATAATTGCAAGAATAATAAAAAACGGAATCGCAACTCCGATTATAAGTATCAGTAAAACAATTATAACAGCCGCCGCTGCAATAACAACAGCCCTGCCATGCCAGGTAGAAAGATCGATTACTTTTTTCCATCTTTTCTCCTGCTGATGAGGAAGCTCTGTCTCATTGCCATAACTACTTCCGTAAGAAGAATACTCTCCGTAATCTTCCTGTGTACTTCCATCATCTGTATCGATCAGAGTTTTTGCTATCAGATGCGGGTCTCCCAGTTCCTGCAGTACTTCCTGCTCTGAACGTCCGCCACGTACCTGAGACTGTATATAATCTTCATAATACCTGATATGTGCTGCTGCTTTGCCCTCCTGCATCTGCCCGGCAAGCTGGCCTCTCAGGATTTCCAAAAATTCTTTTCTGTTCATCTTCTACACTCCATTTTGCCAGAAATACATGTCAAAACTCTACTGCTCGATCCGTTATCAGTAACGTTCGTACTCTTATTTTACCATATATACCGCAGGTAGCAACTAATATAATCATAAACTTTTTATGAAATTCTTATAAACTCAGTTACTGTTCACTCCGTTCTCAGTAACTGAGCCAAAATTCATTCCAGATTGCCTGCGGCAATGGAATTTTGGCTTGTATGTCATTTCCCGACAATTTTTGCATACATTTCAGGTCTGCGGTCTCTGAAAAGTCCCCAGTTCAGTCTGTCTGCCTTTAATGCATCCAGGTCAAAAGTGCTTACAAGCACCCCCTCTTCCCCTCCGGGCAGTTCTGCACAGAGAGCACCTGTGTTGTCTGTGATAAAAGAAGAGCCGTAAAAATTAAGAGCAGATTTCTGCATTCCGTTTTCCGGACATGGCTCTACTGTTTCCTCACCGATTCTGTTGGCAGCGATCACAGGGATCAGGTTGGAGGCAGCGTGTCCCTGCATACATCTTCTCCAGTGTTCCATGCTGTCGCATTCCAGGATGGGTTCACTTCCGATGGCAGTGGGATAAAAGAGAAGCTCTGCTCCCTGCAGTGCCATACATCTTGCCGTTTCCGGGAACCACTGATCCCAGCAGATTCCAACTCCAATGGTTCCAAATCTGGTATCAAAAACCTTAAAGCCGGTATCTCCCGGTGTGAAATAGAATTTTTCCTGATAATAATGGTCATCCGGAATATGTGTTTTCCGGTAAACGCCGAGATTCTTCCCATCTGCATCCAGAACCGCAATGCTGTTATAGGTATTATTGACCTCTTTTTCATAAAAACTGACCGGGATCACAATCCCCAGCTCTGCCGCTACCCTGCTGAAATGACGCACTGCAGGGTTTTCCTCTGCAGTCTGCGCATATTCATAATACTCATATCTGCGCTCCTGGCAGAAATAGGGCCGTTCAAAAAGCTCCGGAAGAAGAACAATCTCAGCTCCCTTTGCTGCTGCCTGACGCACCAGTTCCTCTGCATGGGCAATATTTTTCTCCACACTTTTACTGCATTTCATCTGAACTGCTGCCACTGTTACATTTCTCATCCTGTCTGTTCCTCCTGCTCCTGTTTACATAAGTAAGTTTTTTCATAACTTTCAGGTAATAACCCTCAAACACATGACTCTCAAAGTTTTCTGCATCAAGGTCAAATATTTTTTCCGGGAATCTGCTGGGTGATACAGTGAATATTTCCACCGCCGACAATGATGGCTCTGGCATCAATGGGATAAATCCTTCTTTCAGGAAAACACTTCTGCAGAATCTCCACTGCCCTTTTGTCATTTTCATCCCCAAATTGTGGAAGGATGATCCCTCCATTGGAAATATAGAAATTCACGTAACTGGCAGCCATCCGTTCTCCTGCTTCCCGTTCGTCTTCTCCCTCTTCAAACACAAAGCCATCCACATCTTCCCGGGTAAGGCAGACCGGTTTCTGAGGAATCGGAAGCTTATGAATCTTAAATTTTCTGCCTTTTGCATCTGTTTCCTGTTCCAGCACCTTCAGATCAGCCAGAGACATGGCATACTGCGGATCTGTCTCATCCTCTGTCCATGCAAGCACAACCTCTCCGGGCCTTACAAAAGCGCACACGTTATCCACATGCTCATTGGTTTCATCCTGATATATTCCACATGGAAGCCAGATAATCTTGTGGACACCGAGCCAGTACTTCAACTGTTCCTCTATCTGTTCCCTGCTCATCTGAGGATTGCGTCCCTGACTCAGAAGACAGGCCTCTGTAACGATCAGAGTCCCCTCTCCGTCAGAATGGATGGAACCGCCCTCCAGCACAAAAGGTCTGGCATCCAGACATGGGCAACCGAGAGTCCTGCAGATAAAGGCAGCCACCCTGTCGTCCTTCTCCCAGTTCCGGTAAAGCCCGTCAAAGGTACCTCCCCAGGCATTAAACTGCCAGTCAACTCCACAGACTGCCCCTTTCTCATCCAGAACCATGGTTGCTCCCACATCTCTGGCCCAGGCGTCATCTGTCTCGCATTCCAGCAAAGTCACACCGGAAACATTCCCAAGCTGATTCTTTGCATTCTCCATCTGAGCTTTGGAAACCAGCATATACACCTTTTCGCTCACTCCAATAGCCTCTGCAACTTTCACAAATGCTTTCTGTGCTTCCCTTGCCCCATAATTCCAGGAACCGGGACGTTCCGGCCAGATCATCACACATCCCTCATGAGGCTCAAATTCTCCGGGCATACGATATTTTGTTCTGTTCTTCTCTGTAACTTCCATGTCTGTCTCCTTTTCTTTGATAGCCCGGCAGATATCAGGAAAGCCGGCTCTTAAAGTCTTCGTATCCGAAATGTCTGATAACCTCACACTCTCCGTCCTCATGCATAACCGCAATATCCGGCAGCGGCATACCGTTAAATGTATTATTCTTCACCATAGAATAAATCGCCATATCCATAAAATACAGCTTGTCCCCGATCCGGATCTCTCTGTCAAAGGAATAATCTCCGATTACATCTCCTGCCAGGCAGGTGCAGGAAGATAAGCGGTAGGTATATGCCTTCTCCCCTGCTTCCCCGCTGTCCTTAAGAGGCGGACGATAGGGCATCTCCAGCACATCCGGCATATGGCAGGCTGCAGAAGCATCCAAAATCAGCGTTCTGATCTCATTTTCCACAATGTCCATAACCTCTGTCACCAGATATCCGGCATTCAGGGCAACAGCCTCCCCGGGCTCCAGATAAATATCCAGATCATAGGTTTCCTTCATATGCTGAATACATTTTTCCAGGAGCTTTACATCATAATCCTCTCTGGTAATATGATGTCCGCCGCCCATATTCAGCCAGGAAACCTCTGGCAGAAATTCTCCAAACTTCTCCTCTACCGCCTGTAATGTTTTCTCCAGGTCATCTGCATTCTGTTCGCAGAGCGTATGAAAATGCAGTCCGTCGATCCATTTCAGACATTCCCCGTCAAAGTTCTCTCTGGTAACCCCCAGCCTGGAACCCGGCGCACAGGGATCATAGATCGCATGATCCCCCTGAGTGGAGCATTCCGGATTAATACGGAGTCCCAGACTGGCTCTGGTACACACCTCTTTAAATTTCTTCAGCTGTGCTGTGGAATTAAAGATAATATGGTCACAGATCCGATCCAGTTCCTCCATATCTTCTGTACGGTAAGCAGGGGAAAAAACATGATTCTCTTTCCCCATCTCTTCATATCCAAGCCTTGCCTCAAACAGACCGCTGGCAGTGGTACCTGCCAGATATTTTCCGATCATGGGATACAGGGCAAAGCCGGAAAACGCTTTCTGCGCCAGAAGGATCTTACACCCGGTATCCTCCTGGACTTTTTTCAAAATCTCCAGATTCTCCCGCATCTTCTTCTCATCGATCACATAGCAGGGAGTTTGCAGTTGATCAATCTTCATTGGCTTTCCAGACCTTTACCAGTTCAGGATCTTCGCAGACTTTCCATGGAAGTCCCCATTTGTTCAGTGCTTCCATATATGGATCCGGATCAAATTCTTCCACATTAAATACACCCGGCTTCTTCCACTGTCCGGTCACTACCATCATGGAACCGATCATGGCCGGAACACCTGTTGTATAGGAAATTGCCTGGGATTCCACCTCTTTATAGCATTCCTGATGATCGCATACATTATAAATATAGATACTTTTCTCTTTTCCATCCTTAACACCTGTGAAAATACAGCCGATATTTGTTTTACCCACTGTTCTCGGTCCCAGAGATGCTGGATCCGGCAGAAGAGCTTTCAAAAACTGGATCGGCACGATCTCCTGTCCGTTAAATTCCACAGGTGCGGTGGAAAGCATTCCTACATTTTCCAGACATTTCATATGTGTCAGATAGCTCTGTCCGAATGTCATAAAGAAACGGATTCTCTGTACTCCCGGAATATTCTTTGCCAGTGATTCAATCTCTTCATGATGAAGAAGATACATATCCTTCTTTCCTACCTCAGGGAAATCGTAGACAGATTTAAATTCCATAGGCTCTGTTTCTACCCAGTGTCCGTCTTCCCAGTAGGAACCATTTGCGGAAACCTCTCGAAGATTGATCTCCGGGTTAAAGTTTGTGGCAAAAGGATATCCATGATCACCGCCGTTACAGTCCAGAATATCAATGGTATGGATTTCATCAAAATAATGCTTCAGGGCATAAGCACTGAATACACTGGTAACCCCCGGGTCAAAACCGGTTCCCAGAAGGGCAGTCAGTCCTGCTTTCTTAAATTTCTCATCATAAGCCCACTGCCAGGAATAATCGAAATATGCAGTAAAGCCTTTTTCTTTACATCTCTTTTCATAGATTGTACGCCATGTGGGATCTTCTGTATCCTCTGCTTCATAATTAGCAGTATCAATATAATCTGCACCAGCTTCCAGACATGCATCCATGATGGTAAGATCCTGATATGGAAGTGCCACATTCAGGACAGCATCAGGCTTATAGGCTCTGATCAATTCTGCGACCTCTGCCGCATTATCCGCATCTACCTTTGCTGTCTCTATTTTTGTCTTCGTTGTACTTTCAATCTTCGCTTTGAGTGCATCGCATTTTTCCTTTGTCCTGCTTGCGATCATAATTTCTGTAAAAACATCGCTGTTCTGACAGCATTTGCGAATTGCCACTGAAGCTACCCCGCCACATCCGATTACCAATAATCTGCTCATAAACTGTTTTCCTCCTCTTCCAGTAAATCTTCTACATATTTTGGAAGCATAAATGCTCCTCTGTGAAGGTTTGTTGTATAATACCATGTTTCTATATTAAGATCATCAAACCTCTCAGGCCTGAAATCTTCCAGTGGATGATATTTCTTTGATGCAAATCCAAAAAGCCAGTATCCCGAGGGACAGGTAGGGATATGTGCCTGATAAACCCTGCTCACCGGAAATGACCGGAAAACCTTTCTGTGCATCTTTCTGCATTCCACCTCATCCTCATCATAAAAAGGACTTCCATGCTGATAAACCATGATTCCGTCATCTCTGAGAGCCTTATAACAGCTTCCGTAGAATTCCTTTGTAAAAAGTCCCTCTGTGTGTCCCAGCGGATCTGTGGAATCATTGATGATCAGGTCATATCTGGCCTTTTTATTCCGCAGGAACCGAAGACCGTCTTCATAATAAATGTTGACTCTCTCATCCTTCAGTCCCTGGGCAATATCCGGAAACATCTCCGCACAGACATCCACAAACATTTTATCGGATTCCACCACATCAATGCTCTCAATCTGCGGATAATGGATCAGTTCTCTGGCAACTCCACCGTCACCGCCGCCGATGATCAGAACATTTTTTACATTGGGATGTACTGTCATTGGCACATGCGTGACCATCTCATCATAAATAAATTCATCTTTATCAGAGAATACGATCTCACCGTCCAGAGCCACAAATCTCCCAAATTCTTCAGACTCAAACACATCGATTCTCTGAAATTCACTTTCCCCCGAAAATAACTGTCGGTTAATCCGGACAGAAAGCTTTACATTTCCTGTATGGAACTCGGAATACCATAATTCCATGATCAGATCCCCCCTTTCAGTACCTGAAGATGTTCTACCTTCGGATCCTCCATTCCCTGCATAGAACAGCCTTTATCTCTTGCATAAAGAATGTATTCTACAATTTCCTGTGTCACCATTTCCCCCGGAGCAAGAATCGGGATTCCCGGAGGATAGCACATAACAAATTCACCGCTGATCCTGCCTGCCGCCTGTTCCATGGGCAAAGATTCTTTCTCCGCATAAAATGCCTGCTGTGGAGACGCCACCACTGCAGGTGCGATATATTCTCCGGAAAGCATACCTGTGCTGTCCTTCTTATACAGACGCTCAATATCAGCCAGTGCCCCTACCAGTCTCTCAATATCCTGAAGCCTGTCTCCGATGGAAATATAAGCCAGAATATTACAGATATCTCCAAACTCGATCTGAATATCATATTCATCCCTGAGAAGATCATAAACTTCAATACCTGCCAGCCCATTTCCCAGTGTATAAATGGAGAGTTTTGTAACATCAAAATCAAAAACACTGGTTCCATTGATCAGATCCATACCATATGCATAATAGCCGCCGATCTCATTGATCTCCTCTCTGGCATACTGCGCCATCCCTGCAACCTTTTCAAAGGATTCCTCTCCCCTGAGTGCCAGATTTCTTCTGGAGATATCTAGACTGGACAACAGAAGATAAGAAGCACTTGTGGTCTGAGTCAGATTGATGATCTGGCGCACTTTCTCTGCATTCATACTCTTATTCAAAAGCAGCAGCGAACTCTGTGTCAGACTTCCACCGGATTTGTGCATGGAAACTGCCGCCATGTCGGCACCTGCCGCCATTCCGGATACAGGAAGGTTTCTGCCGAAATAAAGATGGGTTCCATGAGCCTCATCTGCCAGCACCTTCATTCCTCTGGCATGAGCCTTCTTTACGATAGTCCGCAAATCCGAACAGATTCCATAATAGGTAGGGTTATTTACAAGAACCGCCACCGCATCCGGGTTCTCATCCATAGCCTTCTCCACCTGGCTGACCTCCATGCCAAGGGAGATACCCAGCTGTGCATTCACCTCCGGGTTTACATAAACCGGAATTGCACCACACAGTACCAGGGCATTGATGGCACTTTTATGTACATTTCGCGGCAGAATGATCTTGTCCCCTGACTTACAAACAGAAAGGATCATACTCTGCACTGCAGATGTGGTTCCTCCTACCATAAGAAATGCATGTGCTGCGCCAAAAGCATCTGCTGCAAGCTCCTCCGCTTCTCTGATCACTGAAACCGGATGGCAGAGATTGTCCAGCGGCTTCATAGAATTAACATCCAGCCCCACACATTTCTCTCCCAGCAACTGTGCAAGCTCCGGATTTCCTCTTCCTCTTTTATGTCCCGGCACATCAAAGGGAACGACTCTCTTCTTTCGGAAACGTTCCAGTGCTTCATATATGGGCGCATGCTGTTGTCTTTCATAATCCATTTGACATGTTCCTCTTTTCCTGTCGTCATGTACCGGCAAATACAGTTCAATCATACAGCAATTGTATACTGGCTCAAAACCGGCACAATGATTCAATTATTTCTCTATATATTCAAGTCGAACGCATGTGAGACTCGGCACACGATTCTATAGAATCGCTACACATCCCCGCAAAGCGTTTATCTCCAACCATATCCTTTATATCTGCTATATCTGCACAAAAAAGAAGCAGATAAGTTCATTCACCATCTGCTTCTCTCATGATCTATAGAATTTCTCAGGCTCTGTCTCTTTATATACTGACCGGATTTCCCGTATAAATCCGTCTGTATCCTGTGCCTGTTCCCGTATTCTGAAATATTCATGACTGCTGTCGTCTTCAATCGCTGGCAAATATATGCTATGCTCTTATTGACCGTTTCACAAGATGATGTGTGCTTACGCACTGATTATTATAAAGTAATCAACTTATAAAATTTGAGCTTCTAACTCAATCAATAATGTGGTGTTTCCCCACCCGGCAACTGCCCCGCCTGTCCGTATGGCTTAACATTCAGAAACTGTCTCTGAATGTGAGCAAATATTTGCATGAAAACGATAGTGTCTTTTCATACTAAAGATGAGAATAACATACCTCTTTAACTGTTGTCAATTCCATTTTCCATATTTTGCACAGGCTTTACCTTCTTTTGATATTTTCTTCATTTATCAGGAAAAACTTTGTTTATTTTTTAACAATTCATTTCCTTGAGGAAACACATTTTCTTTCATTACCAGGGATTACGCTTCTTTTCTCTTATCAATTTGCACAACTTTTATCCAGTTTACTCACATTTTTTGACGTTTCAACAAAAATTTTCTTGACATTTTTTTCTCAAAATGATATATTGTATTCATCAATTGAAAGAACCTTCGAGTACTGACGGAAAGAGTGGAGTGCAAACCACGTGGAGTCGGAGGTTTGTGGACGCCGACCGTCTGGGCAGTATTTGAAGTATTCAGATACTGGCCTTTTTTTATAATTTCCGGAGCAGAAATCAGAAATGTCAGACAGACCGGCCGATACTTCTTTCAATTAATAATTGTTGCTGATCGCGGAGTGAACAGCAACAGAAGTTTTTCATGTTATGCGGAAACGAAAGGAGAAAAACAATTATGGGATTCAAATCAGACATTGAAATTGCACAGGAATGCGAGATGCTTCCAATTACTCAGATTGCAGAAAAAGCAGGTATTGACGACAAATATCTGGAGCAGTACGGAAAATACAAAGCAAAAATCGACTACAATCTTCTGAAAGAAAGCGATAAGAAGGACGGAAAATTAATCCTCGTTACAGCTATCAACCCAACTCCTGCAGGAGAAGGTAAAACTACTACTACTGTAGGTCTTGCAGATGGTATGCAGAGACTTGGCAAGAGTGTTATGGTAGCTCTTCGTGAGCCATCCTTAGGACCGGTATTCGGTGTTAAAGGCGGTGCAGCAGGCGGCGGATATGCACAGGTTGTTCCTATGGAAGACATCAACCTTCACTTCACAGGTGACTTCCATGCAATCGGCGCAGCTAACAACTTACTGGCAGCTATGATCGATAACCATATCTTCCAGGGCAACGCATTAAACATTGACCCACGTAAGATCACATGGAGAAGATGTGTGGATATGAACGACCGTCAGCTTCGTAACGTAGTAGACGGCCTTGGCGGAAGAACAAACGGTATGCCTCGTGAAGACGGATACGACATCACAGTTGCATCTGAGATCATGGCAGTTCTTTGCCTCGCAAGTGACATCAAAGACCTGAAAGAAAGATTATCCAAGATCATCATCGGTTATACATATGGTAAAGTTTCCGAGCAGAAACCGGTAACAGCCGGTGACCTTCACGCAGAAGGCGCTATGACAGCTCTGTTAAAAGATGCTCTGAAACCAAACCTTGTACAGACTCTGGAACACGTTCCTGCAATCGTACATGGCGGACCATTCGCAAACATCGCTCATGGATGTAACTCTGTAACAGCTACAAAGATGGCTATGAAGCTTGCTGATTATGCAATCACAGAAGCTGGTTTCGGTGCTGACCTTGGTGCTGAGAAATTCCTTGATATCAAATGCCGTATGGCTGGTTTAAAACCAAGCGCAGTTGTAATCGTAGCTACAGTACGTGCCCTGAAATACAACGGTGGCGTTGCAAAAGCTGACCTCAACAATGAAAACCTGGAAGCTCTTGAAAAAGGTATCCCGAACCTGTTAAAACACGTTTCCAACATCAAAAACGTATACAAACTTCCATGTGTTGTTGCTATCAACGCATTCCCTACAGATACAAAAGCAGAGCTTGACTTTGTAGAAGCTAAATGTAAAGAACTGGGCGTTAACGTTGCTCTTTCTGAAGTATGGGCAAAAGGCGGCGAAGGCGGAATCAAACTTGCAGAAGAAGTTATCCGTCTTGTAGAAGAACCAAACGACTTCTCCTATGCATATGAACTGGAAGGTTCTATCGAAGACAAACTGAACCAGATTGTTCAGAAAGTTTATGGCGGCAAGAGAGTTGTTCTGACAGCAAATGCTCAGAAACAGGCGAAACAGTTAGAAGCTCTTGGCTTCGGCAACTGCCCGATCTGTGTAGCTAAGACACAGTACAGCTTAACAGATGACCAGACCAAACTGGGTGCTCCTACAGACTTTGAAGTTACAGTACGTAACCTGAAGATTTCCGCAGGTGCAGGATTCATCGTAGCTCTTACAGGTGAGATCATGACAATGCCAGGCCTTCCTAAGGTTCCGGCTGCTGAGAGAATCGACGTAGACGAGACAGGTAAGATCACAGGTCTGTTCTAATCCGGTTGAAATCAATCGAATAATTCAAAAATATAAAAATCATATTTATATATGATATGTGTCCAGACGATTTTACAGGCGGGAAGATTTTCCCGCCTGTTTTTTTTCTTTATTTTTTTATAAGATAATCTTTTCCGGAAATACCAGGTTCCGTCATATGGATCGGATCCAGAATACGATTGAGTTCATCCTCATCCATAAGCTTTTCTTTCAGAATCAGACTTCTTACAGATTTGCCTGTCTTAATTGCCTTTTTTGCAATATCCGCAGCCTTCTGATATCCAAGATGGGGGCTGATTGCAGTGATAATACCTACACTGTTTTCTACCAGATAACGGCATCTTTCTTCATTTGCCGTAATTCCTACAATACAATTATCTACCAATGTCTGGACTGCATAGCCAAGAGTATCGATAGACTGAAACATGCAATAGAAAATAATCGGCTCAAAGGCATTTAATTCCAGCTGACCAGCCTCTGCAGCCATAGTAATCGTAACATCATTACCAATAATATTAAAAGCCACCTGATTCACTACTTCAGGAATAACCGGATTAACTTTACCTGGCATAATAGAGGAACCATTCTGTTTTGCCGGAAGATTAATCTCCCCAAAACCAGTACGTGGACCGGAGGACATCAGACGGAGATCATTTGACATTTTGGAAAGAGTTACCGCACATGCTTTCACAGCACCGGAAACGGCTACAAATGGATCCAGATTCTGAGTGGAATCAATCAGATCAAAAGCCTGTATAAAGTCCATTCCCGATATTTCAGTGAGATTTGGAACAATTCTTCTCAGATAGCCCTCATCTGCATTAATTCCTGTTCCAATAGCAGTACCTCCCATATTAAGAGTCCGCATTTCATCCATTGCTTTATCCATTCTGTGGATATCACGCATGATTGCTACCGAATATGCCTTAAATTCCTGTCCCAGACGAATTGGTACTGCATCCTGCATCTGTGTACGCCCCATTTTTATTATGTGATCAAACTCTGCAGCTTTTTCATTAAGAGCATCATAGAGGCGAAGAAGCTGTTTCTTCAGATTCTGCAACAAACGAAGAGAAGTCATTTTACCGGCAGTAGGAATAACGTCATTGGTAGACTGTCCACAATTCACATCATCGTTAGGATTTATAATTGTATAATCGCCCTTTTTTCCTCCCAGTATCTCAATCGCGCGATTTGCAATTACTTCATTGGCATTCATATTTAAAGATGTGCCAGCTCCTCCCTGAACAGGATCCACAATAAATTCATTATGGAATTTTCCTGAAACAATTTCATCACATGCCTGGACAATCGCCTGTGCTTTTTTCTTCTCAAGAAGCCCCACCTCACAATTGGTTATCGCTGCTGCTTTTTTTATGTATGCAAGACTGTTAATAATTTCCGGATGCATATTCAGCCCCGTAATGTGGAAATTTTCAGCCGCACGTAAGGATTGTACTCCATAATATACATCTTCCGGAATATCCTTTACACCAATAGAATCCCTTTCTACACGATAGTCTGTTTTTTTCATAGTTATTCGCCCTCCCATGTATTTGCCCTCATTATATATCTCTGCTATAATATAATCAAATACATATATTTTTATAAAATATATAGTGTTTAAATTATATATTGGAGGAGTTTATATGTTTCAGGGAATGGAATACATCTATGAGGTCTACAAGGAAAAAAGCTTTTCCAAAGCTGCTGCTGCTCTTTTCATTTCGCAGCCTTCTTTAAGCGCCAATGTAAAACGTGTGGAAAACCGTATTGGCTATCCTATTTTTGATCGAAGTACCAAACCTTTGCAGTTAACTGAAGTTGGAAAACATTATATACAGGCTGTTGAAAAAGTCATGGATATTGAAAATAATCTCGAAAACTACCTACTGGATCTGGGAAATCTCAAAACAGGAACTCTTAATGTAGGTGGCAGTAACTTTTTTTCTTCGTGGATTCTGCCTCCCCTTATTGCTGATTTTTCCCAAAAATTCCCCCATGTTCAAATTTCTCTTGTAGAAGAAAGTACAGTAAAGCTATCCCAGTTTCTCCAGGCCGGAAAGTTAGATCTGGTGATTGATAACTGTATTCTGGATAACCAGATTTTTGAACGTTATATCTACCAGAAAGAACAACTTCTTCTTGCAGTTCCCAAAAATTATTCAGTAAATACCAGACTGCAGAAATATCAGATTCCTATTGAGGAAATCCGGAACGGGCAGTTCCGTTCTTCTCATATTCCTTCTGTTCCATTAAACAAATTCGAGAACGAACCATTTATTATTCTTCGTTCAGATAATGATACCGGTAAGCGTGCACTTACCATTTGTCAGGAAAATCACTTTTCGCCTTCTGTAGTATTTCGCCTGGATCAGCAGATGACTGCCTATAATATTGCATGTTTGGGAATGGGTATCACTTTCATCGGGGATCTTCTGCTCTCCAGAGTTCCAACAAATTCAGAACTTGTTTTTTATAAGCTGCCCGGTCAGAGTAGTAAACGCACTGTGTTTTTTTACTGGAAGAAAGGCCGCTATATCAGCAGAGCCATGGAAGAATTCCTGAAGCTGCCCTTTTCCTGATATGTCATAATCAATAGGCTATGGTGATTGGTCATCATCAGATGTACGTCAAAATGGGGTTGTTGTGCTAAATAAGCACAACAACCCCAGTATGTCAGGCAGATATTCGATTAGAACAATGGCTTCATCGCCGGATACAGAGTTCTGAACTTCTGATATCTCTCTTCATATTTTGCAACCAGTTCAGGATCCGGTTCTACTGTATCAACAACTTTGGCAAATTTCTTACCGATGGTTTCTACATCCGGGTAAGCACCACAGCCTACTGCTGCCAGCATAGCTCCACCCATGGACGGTCCTTCTTCGTTCTCCAGAACATCAACCTTCAGGTTCATAACGTTTGCAATGATCTTCTTCCACAGTGGGCTCTTAGCTCCGCCACCGCAAATCTTGGTTCTCTCAATCTTGATTCCAAGGCTTCTTGCAACTTCCAGGGAATCACGAAGACCAAAGGCAACACCTTCCAGAACAGCCTGTGTCATGTCTGCTCTTGTGCTGTCCATGGACATTCCGAAGAATACACCTCTTGCATCAGGATTATTATGAGGTGAGCGCTCTCCCATCAAATATGGAAGGAAGAATACATGATTCTCTCCCAGCTTCTGAATTGGAGCCTGCTCTGCTGCGAAATCCTTTGTCTGAAGAATCTCCTCTGCCCACCATTTGTTACAGGAAGCTGCGCTGAGCATGCATCCCATCAGATGATAGCTTCCATCTGCATGACAGAAAGAATGAAGTGCGTTATTTTCGTCCACACCAAAGTTTTTACTGGAAATAAACACAGTTCCGGATGTTCCAAGGGAAATATTACACTGACCGTCACCAACTGTACCTGTTCCTACAGCAGCTGCCGCATTGTCACCTGCACCTGCAACAACTTTTACATTCTCACTGAATCCAAGTTCTTTCGCAATCTCAGGTTTCAAAGTTCCTACTACTTCCCAGCTCTCATACAGTTTCGGAAGCTGTTCTTCTGTGATTCCACAGATCTCCAGCATTTCTTTTGACCAGCAGCGGTTCTTTACATCAAGAAGAAGCATACCGGAAGCATCAGAAACATCTGTACAGAAGGAACCGGACAGGCGATATGCCAGATAATCCTTAGGCAGCATGATCTTTACTACCTTCTTAAAGTTCTCAGGCTCGTTTTTCTGCATCCAGAGGATCTTCGGTGCTGTGAAGCCTGCGAAAGCAATATTTGCTGTATACTGGGAAAGTTTGTCCTTTCCAATCACTGTATTCAAATATTCTGTCTCTTCACCTGTACGTCCGTCATTCCAGAGGATTGCAGGACGGATCACATTGTCATCCTTATCAAGAGTTACCAGACCATGCATCTGTCCGCCGAAACCGATTCCTGCTACCTGAGTTCTGTCAATATCCTTTGTCAGTTCTTTCATGCCTTCCATGCTCTGTATGAACCAGTCCTCCGGTTTCTGCTCAGACCAGCCCGGATGTGGGAAGAATAATGGATATTCTCTGGATACGATGTTACAGATTTTTCCTGATTCTTCCATAAGAAGAAGTTTTACAGCGGAAGTACCAAGGTCAATACCAATATAATACATAAGTGCTCTCCTTTTCTATTTCTAATCTAATACATCCCAGAGCAAAGCCCCGGGATGCCTTTAATATAGTGTCAGTTTATTTATTCTGTATTCAGATTCATTCACATCACATGAACATTAATAACCCGTTTTACTGATTTCTCATTAACCCCATGGATTCTCTGTCGGATATCTTACACCTGCCGGCTGGTTGTATCCAATCTTCTTAACATCCAGTCCAAGGAATTTCACTACCTCATAGAATGCTTTTCCGTAATGTCCAAACATAACTGCTCCATGATGCGGATAGTTGCCCTCGATCAGTACGTGACGGTAGAATCTTCCCATTTCTTTGATTGCGAAAATACCGATACCACCGAATGATCTTGTAGGTACATCCAGCACTTCACCTTCTGCAACATAAGAAACCAGCTCGCCCTCGGAATTGCACTGTAAACGATAGAATGTAATGTCAGATGCAGCAATATCACCTTCAAGAGTTCCTCTTGTAAAGTCTGGTTCAGATCCTGCCGGCTCAAGAAGTCTGTGCTGGATCAGCTGATATTTAACAGCTCTGGAATCACACATCTTGCATGCAGGAGTATTTCCACAATGGAATCCCATAAATGTATCAGTAAGCTTGTAATCGTATTTTCCTTTGATATCTTCATCATAGATATACTGTGGAACAGAGTTGTTGATATCAAGCAGTGTAACTGCATCATTGGAAATGCAAAGTCCGATGTACTCGCTAAGTGCTCCGTAGATATCAACCTCACAGGATACCGGGATTCCTCTGGAAGCCAGACGGCTGTTTACATAGCAAGGTTCAAATCCAAACTGTGACGGGAATGCTGGCCAGCATTTGTCAGCAAATGCAACGTATTTTCTTGCTCCCTTATGAGCCTCTGCCCAGTCAAGAAGTGTAAGCTCAAACTGTGCCATTTTCACATTAAGGTCAGCATAATATTTGCCTTCGCCCATCTCTTTGGCCATATCTGCACAAACTTCCGGGATACGAGGATCATTTTCATGCTCTTTGAAAGAAACAAGAAGATCAAGCTCTGAGTTCTCTTCAATCTCAACGCCCAGCTCATAGAGACCTTTAATAGGTGCGTTGCATGCGAAGAAGTCCTGTGGACGCGGTCCAAAAGTAATGATCTTAAGATTGCTGACACCGATGACTGCACGTGCAACCGGTACGAAATCAGCGATCATCTTTGCAATATCATCTGCTGTTCCAACAGGATATTCCGGAATATATGCTTTCAGATGACGCATTTTTAAGTTGTAGGAGCAGTTAAGCATACCACAGTAAGCATCACCTCTGCCGTTGATCATATCGCCGTCACCTTCTGCTGCTGCTACATACATGCAAGGTCCGTCAAATCTCTCTGCGATCAGAGTTTCAGGAGTTTCAGGTCCGAAGTTTCCAAGGAAAACAACCAGCGCATTACACTCTGCTTTGTTTACATCTTCAAGAGCTTTCTCCATATCCTTTTCATTCTCAACAGTTACAGGACATTCATAAAGTTCACCTTTATAAGTTTCCTTGATTGCTGCACGTCTCTTCTCAGAAAGCTGAATCGGAAAACAGTCACGGCTTACTGCAATTAATCCAAGTTTTACTACTGGTATATTGTTCATAATATAAATTCCTCCATATTTGATATGTATTTATATGATTTTGTTATTCATTTACTATATTCTGATACTCTGCTGCCACAGATTCCGAGCAGCTCAGTCAATGGTGATATTCTCTCCACGAAGTCCGTTTACTGCACCCTCGATTGCCGCATCTTCATGTGCAATGAGCCATTTGTTCTTAGCTGTCAGCAGGCTGTCCTCGCCTGTCTTAGCTGTCTCAAATGTAAGATCTGTATTGGTTCCTGCCGGAAGTACGACTACACACTGGAAACCGCCATCCTGTACATTGCATGGCGCATAATGAAGTGTAGTTGCATATACTTCAATACCTGTTCCTGCAGGTACCAGGAATGCTTCGATCTTAGAAGTATCATATGTAAAATCATCTGTGATATCCTGCTGGCTTCCGATAAGCAGTACCAGATCTGTTACCGCTACATTGATCTCTGAACTGCGGTGATATTCTACTGCATTTAATTTCTTATTATGTCCGTTGCAGTATCCAATTTCAATCGGGATTCCGCCAAATCCTTTATTCTGCAGTGCTTTTGCTACATCCAGAGCTTCCAGCTCCTCAACAGATGGTACATAAACCACATCATCCGGAACCGGTGTATGTTTCATTTCTTTGAGAAGAGCACTGAAGTCATACCCTTCAAGCACCTTTCCATATTTACGGAAGGAAGCATCTGTTACATTCTGAATTTTCACTTCAAAAACCTCCTTATATTCTGTCGATATTACGTTTTCTTGACTGTGCTTAGAATATATCAGAATAAAGGGTATTTTTCGCCAGTTTTCTTGTCTAATCTATAGCGTTTTTTTGACCTTTTTCATTTATCTGTTTTCGCATCTCACTTGGAAGTATCCCATATCTTTTCTGAAATTCCCCGGAAAAACCCCTGCTGCTGCAAAATCCATTATCTAGTGCAATCTGACTAATTGTATGGTCTGTATTCAGCAAATCCCTGTACGCATATGCCATACGGATATCCTGCAGATAAGTTTTATAGTTGATTTTTGCATATTTTTGAAACATTCGCGACAAATATGCATCCGAGTATCCAAAAGTAGCCGCCACATCAGAAAGCTTCAGTTCCTCCCTGTAATGCTCACGCATATATGTGGTGATTTTTGACAATGCATCCAGACGGCGGCTGTGTCGGATATCCTTCTCCCTGGTCTCTGTCACACGGTAATCCTTCACCAGGATATACATGATCTCGTAAAAAATAGAAATTGTCCGGAACTCATATCCAATTTTCCGCTCGGAATACACATGATATAATTTACGAAGCAAAGAAGCCAGTTTCTTATCCACCAGCTCCTCCTGCCCCCGAAAACGGATATATCTCTGGGCAGTAAAATAATTCTCAAACTGTTTCAGAGGAATCTGCAGAACTACTGTTTTATTTTTCTCCACAGCATGGATAGAGTGGATCTCATTGGAATTAATGATTATCTGCTCTCCAGCTTTCAGCGGATATTCATCCTTATTTACAAAAAAATCCAGTCGCCCCTCCATTACAGCAAAAATCTCTACAGACGTATGCCAGTGCTTCTCACGCACATAATTGCCATTTCCTCCTTCAAAAAGAAAAACCTTAAACGGAAGTCCCTCATTAGGAATGATCAGTTCATGCTGAAACTCCATATATATATATTCACCTCCTAATAAAATACCGCAGTATCCGGACATTCCAGCATACTGCGGCTATTTTGATAACTATCCAGCTTTCTGCATACCAAATCTGCTGGATGATCCTATTCTTCACATAGTCCCACCCACTGCTTATTGCTTTTCGCAATTGAAGCAGGGGACTTACTTGATTCGGTTAAGATAACACATTATTTGCAGAGCTCTGCCACAACCTGATTAATCACCTTTCCGTCTGCTTTTCCCTTCATATCAGCCATAACAGCCTTCATGATCTGACCCTTATTTTTCGTCGCAATCACATCTGCAAATTTTTCTTCCAGATATGCTTTTACCTCTGCTGCATCCATCTGTTTTGGCGCATATTTGGCAATCACATCATATCTTGCCTGGTATTCAGCCTTCAGATCCTCGCGGCTCTCCGGACAGGTATCCAGCTGTTCTTTCACAGTTTTCAACTCTTTCAGAATAACTCTGTCCACCAGATCACTCTTAATCTCATCACGGCATCCCTCATCGATCGCTACCTTCTTTACCGCAGAGATCAGAGAGGAGACTGCTTCTTTTGTTACTTTATCTTTGGCTTTCATAGCTGCAACCATATCTTTTCTTAATACTTCTAATTCCATTTTATATTCCTCCTCGTTTTTTCTAGTGATTCCATATCGTTCTACTGCTGCACAGTCAAATGCGCCTGCATTCCTGATATTTTTCACTCAAATCATAATTCTATTCATCAGCATACCACGATTTATCTGAAAATCCAATGCTAATTGGCATAAAAATTAATTTTTTAGTCCCCGCTTCATCGTGTTCTCCAGTTCCTCCATTTGTCCCAGGATCAGTTTCTGTCTGTCATCAAACAGTAGTCCCTTGTTGTGACGGTAATACTGGTCAGAACCATTTTCCCGGATAAACCAGATACTGTAAAAGTTTGCATTCAGTTCCGTAATAAATGCTACCATTTCCTGGCTGTCACCAAAGGCAGCTTCCATAAAATCAAAAACATTCTGAAGCGTCTGAGAGATATATTCTGTCTGAGTTTCCAGACTGTCAGCCTCCGTTGCAAAAGCTGTTTTTGCCCGCTCATAGGTATCTTTTTCTGAAATTTCAACAGCTTTATTATTCTCTGTTTTATCTTCAGAACCAGTTTCTCCCCTCAGTTCTATCCATAATTTCTCAAGAAAATCCACTGTACGGATAAATACTTTTTCTTCATTTTTAGTGAGAAGCTCAGATTTTTTTGTAGTCTGAAAATCATTTTCTGCCTTTTTATAAATGGATTCCAGCGTCATTTCCGGAAAGTTATCTCTGTATTCTGTCATGTAACCATAGAGCTTTGTCACATAGGCATCCATAAAATAACAGTCTGCAAATAACTGGCTGAGCTTTCCGTTCAGCAGACCAACAATACTCAGATGCTCATCCAGTGAAGCATTGCGGATCTTACCCAGAGTGATCGGTGTCCATTTACCCTGAAGCAGATCCTCCACTGCATAATCTGTCTTATACTTATTGTATAATGCCAGATATGCGGCAAAATCTTTTGCGATCATTGGATGCTGGATATACTGATATACCACCTCTCTGTCCACTTCTTTATCCAGTGTTTCATATACCTGTATCAGCCTTGAAAGATCTTCCCAGCCTCTGGCAGTGGCAAAAATCCGTCCGTCTACTGTGTTCTCCATTCTGTAGAAATTCTTTCTGCGAAGCTCTAGATAAGAGATCACAGCCGGATGGATTCCCTGCTCATAGGCATATTCTTTCCACACTTCAAAATCCGGCTGCACATCAATCCTCTTGATTCTGTCAAGGGTTACTACGTCAAATTCGCGGACAGATTTATTGTATTCCGGCGGGTTTCCTGCTGTCACGATCACCCATCCTTCCGGTACTTTCTGATTGCCAAATGTCTTTCCCTGAAGAAACTGCAGCATCATAGGCGCCAGGGTCTCTGATACGCAGTTGATCTCATCAATAAAAAGAATTCCTTCTCTGAGACCTGTTTTTTCCATCTTTTCATAGACAGAGGCAATAATCTCACTCATAGTATATTCTGTGACAGAAAAAGTCTCCTGACCAAAGGTTTTCTCTTTGATAAACGGCAGTCCTACTGCACTCTGACGGGTGTGATGTGTGATAGTATAAGATACCAGACCTACCTTACATTCCCTGGCGATCTGTTCCATAATCTGCGTCTTTCCAATACCCGGTGCCCCCATAAGGAGAATTGGTCTCTGGCGTATGGCAGGGATCAGATATTCTCCAAATTCATCCTTCGCAAGGTATGCTTCTATTGAGTCCTTTATCTCCTGTTTTGCTCGCTTTATATCCATAATGTAAATCCTTTCCTGCTGAACACTTCTTACTTTTACTCAGTTTTTTTCATTTCATTGATATTATAGCAATCCTCGTAAGAAATGCATTTAAGAGGACTGCTATAGGGTTAAAAGATATTTTTTTCCTCTTCATTACCTGTCCGGTTTTTCAAAATCATCCTCATCTAGGATCAGTTTCATGGCCCATACCGGTACATCCACATCTCTGTAATTATCCTGCATAAACACAAACGCAGTCTTATATGACGGCATTTTCTTTGGGTAAATTCCGAATCCGTCTGTAAAATAGATCAGCCCTTTCAGGTTATGAAATTCATGCTGTTCCAGCAGTTTGTCCACCCATTCAAATGCAGGCCTGAAGTCCGTTCCGCCATCTCCATACAATTCCAGATGTTCCATATAGTCTTTCATTTCTTTCTGAGAAGTAATCTTTTTATCTGTGTGGACTTTCTCATCACACTGAATGATGTGCACATTTATTTTTGTAAAAAAGCTCTCACTCTCACTAAGTACACCGTAGGTTTCCTCCAGAAACTTTCTCACCAGTTCTCCTGAACAGGACATGGAAGTATCGATGACGATCACAAATTCCTCTATCTTCTTAACTTCTTTGGATTCCAGTGGTTCGATCAGCGGCATGTTTCCATAGAGACGCAAACCATAGGTATAGAAATTGTAATCAAAACTGTCATCATCCACTGCCAGTTCTTCATGAAAAACTGCAAATTTCCGCAGGAATTCTCTGTAATCATACCGGCTTCTGTTCTCTGTTTTTATCTGCTCCAGGAAATCTCCGTCCCGCTCACCTGCCTCCTGGGAAAAGGTTTCCAGATCCGTCTCGATTCCATCATTGATCTCCCCCCATTTGCGGCTGAGCATGGGATTCGGTTTCTGATCCGGTTTCTTACTTTCCCAGTATCTGTGGTCATCTGTGCGAAATTCCTGTTCCAGATTTGTAAGATCCTTTTCGTTCAGATTCCATTCTAACAATATTTTATATACTCTCTGTGCGTTGAGGGTTTTTCCCTCTTTTTCAAGGAGACGGTAGGTTTCCCTTCGCAGAAGACTGCGTGAGAAACGGATACTCCTATAGTTCATTCCATCAATCATATGCTCCACTGCAATGTCACAACTCAGATCACGCATACGTTCCTGGATTGTGATTCCATCGTCTGCCCTCTTCTTACCTTCTGTACCGCTCCATGCAAAATGCCGGAAAATACAGTGGAATACCATATGCAGATACCCTCTGTTCACCAGAATTCTGTTCTCTCTATATAAGCCTCCCAGCATCTGCGGCTGGAAATACATCACTCTTCCATCCGTTCCAAATCCATGGACCTGATCATCCATCTGATAAGAAAAACTGCTCAGCGCCACATCCAAAAAACGCATTCCCAGATATAATTCATCCCGCGCAGCCCTGAGAATACTGTTGCCGATTTCCTGCAAACGCTCTGCTCTTTCTGCTATTTCCTGTATTTTATCCTCTGGCTGCATCATTATTTTCCTCTATATCTATCACAGTTCAAACCTCTTTTTTCTTAGTATAGTTCTTCTATTCAAAGATTTTTCTGTAGTTTGTGATTGTTCATTTTTCCCCTGCTCTGTCCTGTCAGCTTCCTGACTATTTTGCAGCTTATCCACATCTATACGTTCACTTCCTGCCGTATTATCCACCAGATTTGCTCTTTCATTCATCAAAAATGCGGATACTTCCGTTTCTTTTCTCTTAGATGCACAATCTAACGCAGAATCAATTCCTTCCAGTGTCCAGAGTTTTTGCGAGGATATCACTTCCAATCTGTGCATATCCTCCTGCTTTACCAGATATTCTGTAATATCTCCCAGATTCTTACGGATATATTCCCTGTAATTCTCCCTGGCTTTCCCGGTCAGTTCATAAGGAAACTCCAGTCTGCCAAATGACATATCAACCAGAACTTCCAGCTTATCCATGGCTACCGCCATTTCAAAAAGCCTGTCATATTCCTGATAATTCAGCTCCTTATCATAAAAACACTGCCTGTAATTACTGCCTGATCCATGATATTCCGTATACAAAATACGCGCCGGAGTGTTCTCAACCGCCTCATCATAATGCTCCGGAAATACAAGTCTGGCTTCTTCATACTCATAAAGAAAGTTTACATCTATCCTCTGCCACATCTCGCCCAGCATTTCCTTAACGCCTGACTTCTTTCCCTGTCTCATATGAACAGTCAGCTTCTCCAATGCATGGCAGCCTGTAAATGCACCACAGCCTATCTGCATCAGGCTGTCAGAAAACTCCAGCTTTTTCAGATTCCCGCAGCCATAAAAAATATATCGTCCAATCTCTTTTAAAGTGTAAGGAAAAACAATCTCCTCCACGTCATTTCCTGCCAGAACATGCTCTTCTCTGCCAAACCCAAGACCCTCTGACACTTCCCACAAGCTGGCATTTTTCAGTTCTTCTTTCTCATCCATATGACTGGAGAATGCATACGGTGCCGCACTGATTATTAATTTGTCATCTATCATTCCCGGAATCTCAACTCTGCTTTCTATTCCAAAGCACCGCAGAATTTCAATCCCGCCAGATTTCTCTCTGTAGTAAATCTTCATTTTCTCATTTCTTCCCGAAGATATTTTCTCTCAAAACACATAAAATCATCCCTGAAAAGTATAATACTTCCCAGGGATTTTTTCTATACTACTGATGCTTAATATTAAACAGATATTCGCACTCCACTACTCACCTATAATCGAATACCGATATAAAGATTACCATTAGCGTAATACTGGCTCCGGTTTAAAGTTCAGATAATCTCCTGACACCAGCTTGTACTCTATTCCATCCACATAGCCTTTAAAGCTGTCATCATACCGCTTCTCTCCATGACAGTGAGAATAGATCACCTTCTCGGCGCCAAATTCCTGTGCCATCAGGGTAAACGGACTCTCCATCTCTCCAATACTTGTAGGTGGATAATGAAGAAACATGATAAACTTCTCATATCCTGCTGCCTTCGCCGCTTCAAAAGAGCAGCGCAGCCGCCCCAACTCCCGCTCTCGGATCTTCAGAAAATGCTCATAGCTGTCTTTTCCTTCATAACAGTAGCCTTTGGTTCCCACCAGCGCATAATCCTCATATGTATAAAAATTATTCTGCAAAAATTCCAGCTTTCCTCTGAACATCTCATTCAGATTTTCTGTCTTCTTCGCATCCCAGAACATATCGTGATTTCCCCTAAGCAGAATCTTCCTGCCCGGCAGAGCCATAATAAAATCCAGATCCGCCTGACACTCTGCAAGATCTCTCCCCCAGGAATGATCTCCGGTAATCACTACTGTATCATTCTCTGTCACTTTTCTCTTCCAGTATTTCTCGATCTTAACTACATGATTCTTCCATCTTTTATCAAATACATCCATAGGTTTATTGACTGTAAACGAAAGATGAAAATCACCGATTGCGTATAGGCTCATTGTACACTCTCCTGTCTGTTCTGCTCGTTAATTATCTTCCAATCTCGATGCTCATGGCATGCCAGGCTTCTCCGCCCCAGGTGGAGTTTGCCTGACCCAGATCTGTAAAGCCGAATTTCTCATACATCTTCACTTTTTCATCCAGACAGGTGAGGAAAAGTTTCTTTCGTCCTTTTTGTGCTTCCTTCTGGCAGTATCGGGATACCAGTTCACGTCCCAGTCCCTGCATACGATATTCCGGACGGACATCCAGACCCAGAAGCATGATATTTTTGCCTTCAGGATTACTCAGAGAAATATCTGTGAAGAATTCGTCTCTGAAAGCCTCCTCATCTGTAGGAACTCCATTAAGAAATGCAGCCAGCTTTCCGGTTTCCTTATCCTCAGCTACCAGAAATGTTTCTGCTGTTGCTTTTATTCTCTCTGTCAGACTTTTCGGGGAACATGCCTCATTTGGTGGGAAACAGATCTGCTCGATCTCTATCGCCTGCTGTGTCTCCTCCGGTCTGATACATCTGAATTCAAATCTATCCATATTGTTTGTACTCATTTTATTATCCTTCTCCTGCTATCTTGTTATTTCCTGTATATTCGAGATCTGTAAGTTTCCCATATAGTTGTTTTATCTACATCGGGCAGCTTCTCTTTGATTTCTCATCCAGATCTTCCCGTATATAATGTGCATTAAACTCCATGTTAATGTCGCGAATTTCCTTCGTGCCATCAATATATTCCTGATACATCTCAGCCAGTCCCGCCATACAGCCATCACAGCTTGCAGAAATATTTCCAAAAGATTCTTCCACAATCTGTTTTCTTTCCTCTCTGGTTGTGTCCTTTATCAAAATACTCTTAATTTCCATAACCTTCACCCCGACTTTCTTTGGTATTCTTTTGATATTTCTTTCCTCATATCTTTTATTTGATTGTAACATCTGAAAGCATTTTTGTGAAGCTAAGAAACAGGCATAAAAAACGGTCTGATTACATCCTCTCAAAATATGTTAGTTTAAAGTGTTAAAGTACTGGAATTTTAGATAACACCATGTTATACTTGTAAAGGAAAATGTGCAGGCAGTCCGGTCAGGTATAAAGTATTCCTGAGTTCCGGCATTATCAAAGACCTGCATGTACTTATATGGAGGAAACAGATCATGTCTATGAAAATCAATCACGAGCTCCCTTTACCGGAGGTTCTGAAATCTCAGTACCCTCTCAGCCAGGAACTCAAAGAAGTAAAAAAACAACGCGATGAAGAAATACGCCGTATCTTCACCGGTGAATCAGATAAATTTATCGTCCTTGTAGGACCTTGTTCCGCTGATAACGAAGATACAGTCTGCGAATATGTACGCAAACTGAAAACAGTGGCAGATAAAGTCTCTGACAAACTGATGATCATCCCGCGAGTCTATACAAATAAGCCCCGTACCACAGGTGACGGTTACAAAGGAATGCTTCATCAGCCAGACCCTGATAAAGCTCCTGACCTTCTTGCCGGAATTATTGCTATCCGCAAGATGCACATGAGAGTTATGCAGGAGACAGGACTCTCTTCTGCAGATGAGATGCTTTATCCTGAAAACCGCAGCTATCTGGATGATATTCTCTCCTACGAAGCTGTAGGTGCACGTTCTGTGGAGAACCAGCAGCATCGTCTCACTGCCAGTGGCATGGATATTCCTGTCGGTATGAAGAATCCTACCAGCGGTGATCTCTCTGTTATGCTGAATTCCGTCACTGCTGCACAGCATCCACACCACTTCATCTACAGAGGAAATGATGTGGAAACTTCAGGAAATGATCTGGCACACACTATTCTCAGAGGTGGTGTAAACCAGTACGGACAGACTATTCCTAACTACCACTATGAAGATCTGATGTGTCTGTCTGCTTTGTATGCCAAAAAAGATCTTAAGAACCCTGCCATCATCATAGATGCCAACCACTCAAACTCCAACAAACAATACAAGGAACAGATCCGTATTGTTTCAGAAGTACTTCACAGCCGTAACTATAATCCAGACCTCAGAAAGCTGGTTAAAGGTGTTATGATCGAAAGCTACCTTCTCGAAGGCCGCCAGGATATCAGTGATCATATGACTCCTGGCTGTTCCATCACAGATCCTTGCCTCGGATGGGAAGATACAGAACGGCTTATCTATGATATTGCTGAGAAATGCTGATTTTTATGGATAATACAAATAATTCCTGCTGTTGTGGAGAGACAGAACATTTTTCAGGCTGCCTGATCTGTGGAGCACCGGTCACATACAGCGTCGAAAGTTCTGTGAAAACCTGCAGCATCTGCCACAAAGAGCAGCTGACAAATGCTGTCTGTGAAAATGGCCATTTTGTCTGTGATGCCTGTCACAGCTATGGTACTTATATACCGGTGATCATAGCCCTCAGAAGCAGCACAGAGAAGGATCCCCTGCTGCTTCTGGAAGAGATCATGGACCTTCCTTCTGTCCACATGCATGGACCTGAACATCATGCCATTGTTCCCAGTGTTCTTCTGACTGCACTTCGCAATAATGGAGAGCGTATGAATTACGATACCGCATTATCTGAAATCTGTAAAAGAGCGAGGCAGGTTCCCGGTGGTACCTGCGGTTACTGGGGAGTGTGTGGTGCAGCAGCAGGTGCCGGAATCTTTATGTCTGTTATGACCGGATCCGGTCCCCTCCATAAGGATGCATGGCCCTTTCCTCAGAAGCTTGTCTCTGTTATTTTATCCAAACTGGCTGATGTTGGTGGTCCGCGCTGCTGTAAACGCACCAGCAGAATTGCTATTGAAGAAGCGATCAGGTTTTACAGGCAGTTCAGCTCTGTAAAGATTCCGCTGTCTTCTGTACTATGTAAATATTTTGAAGATAATAAAGAATGTATCAGAGAGGACTGTCCGTATTATCCTGTGAACAAATAACTATTCATAAAATAAAAAACAGAACGAAATCCGACTGATAGTCAATGGGTTTCGTTCTGTTTTCTAATAGTTTCTCTATAAAATAATACGTTTCGCAGGATACAATGCCCTATCGCTCCATTCTGCTTTTCTGCAGTCCAAAGAAATAATATTCTTCTCTGTGCAGACATTTCTGATCAGTTCTTCTCCGTTATCTGATATAAAAAGTGCTGTGATTTCTTTTTTCCCTCCAACACTCCTTACACAGTAATCTACCAGTTTCGGAAACTGAAACAGTAATTCATCCATTTCTCTCATACTTTTGGACTGGTCGATGCGCCTTACAAAATCCAGACGCCTTACCTCACTTCCGCAGATACATTTTCCGGGGATGATACGTGTATGATCGCCGGTCCTGTATCTGATCAGAGGCTGTGCCTCCATCCCAATGGTTGTGATCACCAGTTCTCCCCATTGACCGTCAGGCAGAACATTTCCCTCTTTATCTATGATCTCTGTGATACAATGATTCTCCCTCATGTGCATGCCCTCATGAGCCTGACAGCAAATCGCACCCCCAAGTCCCATCTCTCTGGAACCATAATGAGGCCAGAGTGGTGTTCCCAAAATTTTTTCTATTGCTTTCATTACTGTTTCCGGACAGGCATCCCCTGATATCAGTGCTCTCTTTATACTGCCTTTTCCACACATTCTGAGCATGGAAAGCAGTGCTGTCGGCATACCTACATAAGTATCCGGCCGCTCCTCTTCCAGAATTGTTTTTAACTCACCATAGGTTTTATTGTTCCCGGTTAAAAGGGGGTGTGCTCCTATACGTCTGATTGCTTCTGCGATCAGCTCTCCCAGTCCAGAAGGACCTGAAAACGGCATGGCAACCATAGTCCTGCTTCCCGGATAAATAAACTCACCAAGTCCGGCCATAAAAAGTTCTATGGTATGTTCACAATCTCCTTCTGTATAAAATACACGTTTACCTGCACCTGTTGTTCCGCTTGTCTGTTCTGAAATGATCCTCTGTATTTCTCCCTGAGAGCACAGTAACATCCTGCCCCCTTTCTGAGCAAGGTCGGATTCCGTTGTAAAGGGAAGGGTTTTCAGATCATCAATGCTTTCCAGCCTTTCCGGCAGATCTCTATAAAATCCCTGCCTTTCTTTTTCTCTTTTCAGAACAGCATTCAGTTTATCCAACTGTATTTTGTTTATTGTTTCCCTTGTAATATCTGTAATTTTTTCCTGCCTACAGATCATTGCATCTATATTGGATCGTTTCACTTTCTGTATAAATATATTCCTTTCAGATTAGTCAGATTATATGCACAGAACGGTACCATTCCGTGATCAGGATCCACTTCACAGATATAACAGCGTTTCAGACGGTCAAGATCCAGATTCCAGGCATCCTGAAAGATCATACCTGATACTGCAAAGGTTTCATTATGTATCCGGATCAGAAACTCATCTAGCGCATCTGTCTGTGTCATTTCTCCCTCATCATAGGTTTTTGTACTGTAGCTCCACTGATTTTCCACATACTGCCTGGAATCATCACTGGTAGTACAGCAGCATCCTTTTCCTGATTTTTTTTCAAGAAGCTTCAGTTCCCGCTCTCCTTTTCTCAGATAACTTGCATGAAAGGAGCAGTAGGGATTCTCTGCGCCGCCGCCTGCAAAATCCTCAATTTTCATCAGTCCCTCTGTCTGTTCTTCAATAAGTCTCAGCATCTTTGGTATGGTGATGGGATTTTGGGGGCGCTTCTGGGAACATCTGCCAAAATAACTGATAGGCTGAAAATGTACGCCACGAACAAAGGGCATATGATCCAGACCAAATTTCAGAATATTCCCTACCTGCATATCATTTACTCCCGGCGCAATGACCGGCACAAGAGCAATACCAAGCTCTGCTTCTGAGCAGTTTAAGACCGCCTTTTTCTTCAGTTCCATCATAGCCTGTCCACGTAAAGTCTCATAAACCTGATCTGTCACACCGTCAAACTGAAGAAATACTGTATTCAGTCCTGCTTTTTTCAGCTTTCCGGCATACCCCTCCTCCCTGGCAAGCCGGATCCCATTGGTATTTAACTGAAAAAATGTAAATCCTTTTTCTCTTCCCATATGTATGATTTCAGGCAGATCGTCCCTCATGGTTGGTTCTCCTCCTGAAAGCTGTATATTAAAGGGACCTCCGTGAGCCATCAGAAAATCATACTGTTTTTCTATTTCACAGATGGGAATATCTCCCTTTTCCCTGTCTTCTCCTGCTGAAGCAAAGCAGACAGGACAATGCATATTACAGCGTTTTGTAACTTCCAGGATCATACAGCAGCCTTTTCTTTCATGTTCCTCACAGAGTCCGCAATTATCCGGACAGGATTTTTCTTTAACCTTCGGATTTACAGGCGTTTCTGCTGAGAGATTTTCTCTTCCCCAGGAAAGATAATCTGCTGCATTTCCTTCCCAGATCAGGGTCTGAAATTTTCCATGAGCATTGCATTCCTTTACCAGATAGATCCCGTCTTCACCGATACCTTTTATGGCAGGAACTACCTTCATACATTCCGGACAGACACTCTTTGTTTTGCCGATGGTGATCAAAGCTCCAGTACCTCCCGCTCTGTCAGAATTTCCATAACTTTTGTATAAGTATCTGCAATAAGTCCAGGACATTTCTCCATGATCACACCCCAGTCCAGATGAGTGATATCCTTACAGTAAAAAGCTCCGAATTCTTCCTCTGTCTTCTGGCGGAACCACTGATATAATTCCTGTACAGCCGGTTTCATCTGTGCATCTTCCTTCTCCTCAGGAGCCAGATTTCCGAGAAAATATCCGATGGCACAGGCACTTCCTGTCAGACATCCGCAGGTATCTCCACAGTAACCGATTCCTCCGCCAAGGCCTCCCATTGCCTTTACAAGCTGTGGATTTTCCTCTCCTATGGTTTCCAGAGTCATGATCATAATGATCTGTGAACAATGATATCCCATGCTGCCTAATTCCATTATTCTTTCGTAAAGATCCATACATTACTCCTTTCTGCCAACCACCATGGTATAGCCTATTTTTCTGCCTTTGTATTCTTTCTGCAGAAGCTTATGATCCTCGCAGCAGAATGAATCATTCCAGATTGCTTCCAGATAATATTCTCTCCAGAGAGCAGTCTGATCCTCCTGACAGAGAATCGTAAACCCTGTTTCTTTCACAATTTCCAGAAGATTGCCCGGATCCAGATCTGACAGCAAAAGAAATCCTCCCTTTTTCAGTACACGCCAGCATTCAGAGACTGCCTTTTTCTGATCTCTGCTGACAAAAAATGCACACTGGCTGATACAGAGATCCATACTGTCTGCTGCATACTGAAGGTCCAGAAAATCTCCCTGCTGCACCTCACTGCTTCGCGGAACAAGATCCACACCCTGCACATTCAGACCAAATGCTTTCATGATCCGCACGGTCTCTCCCTCTCCTGCTCCCAGATCCAGAGCTTTCATTCCTTTTTTCAGTTCTATGCTTTTCAGAAGATGAATTGTCTGCTCTTCCCTGCCGGGATGTCTGTTCATCTATTTATCCTCCAGTGCACGTTCCACTGCCAAAACCTTTCCAAGAGCCAGTTCTTCCGGAACATAGACAAAGCCACATTTGGGACAGACCGGCATCTCAACAGGAAAACCGTTCTCCAGATACATAAATTTTGCTTTTCCCTTTACAAGAGGAACCTTGCATTTCATGCAGGTCAGCTTTCCCTCAGGATCAATGGTATAATATGTTCTCTCTACTGCCATTACTGTCCCACCCTTTTCATAATATTCATTCTATGACTGTATGCTCTGCGTACCAGATACCCTTCTTCTGTTTCCACAAATCTCACCCAGAATGTAACATTTCCAAGTCTGCTCCTTGTCACCAGTTCTTTTGTCTCTTCATCAAAGATCGCTTCCTGATTTTCTCTGTAATCTGATAATACACGCTCCACATCGCTTTTCAGGATCATACGTTCATCCATCATACTGATGGCATCTTCTGTATATGCAACGGTATAATCTTTTTTCTCCATCATCAGTTCCTCATTCCATATATTTTTTAAAAGCTTCTCTTTTAGCTCAAGCCGGTTGTAGCGTTTCTCACTGATATCCGGCATATTGGCGGCATTTATACCATACAGAAGTTCCAGGATATGTCTGGATTCCCTGCCTTCCCTGACAAATCGGTCCCTGCATGCCATGCAGTACGTTATATATGGGGAATCGGATCGTTCCAGACACTTTTCTGTCATTTTATCTGCCATCTCTTTATTAGCGTAGGCAGTCAGTCCGCCGTATCCGCAGCAGGGAGACAGATCTCTGGAATATTCTGTATTTACAACAGTGCACCCCATATCTGCAAGAAGCTCTCTTATTGTATCCTGTGTCTGTGTATCTCCCCTGGCACCGCAGGCATCATGTATTGCAACAGGTATCTCCAGTCCTTTTGCCTGTCCGGGAAGTCCGATTTCCTTTAAGATCTCCCAGATTCCTGTGACTTTGGCGCCAAGACTCTCTTTTAACTGTTTCATACAGCTTGGACAGCCTGCTATAATCATAGGATCTCCCAGTTTTGCAAGCTCCTGCTTCAGCTGTTCATTTACCTTTTCTGTCATTTCATAGCGTCCTGCCCATTCACTGATAGCACCACAGCATCCCAGCATCAGAGCAACACCGCCCTCTGTCCTCCTGCACAGATCCTCATATGCCTCTGTGACAACATCCGGCGCTATAGCTCCTGCCTGACATCCTGGGAAAAATACATATCTGCAGGTTTCATATCCCGGCTGAGGTCTGCATAAGAAAGCCTCCGAATTGGAGAACAGCATATCCATCAGTGCAAATTCATGAGGTGCCAGAGGCATTTTGTCTGTAGATACCATGTTTTCTCTTGCAGATTTGCAGACCTGGCTCATATCAAACCCATTTGGACAGGTTACAGTACACTGTCCGCAGAGTGAACAGGAATTCATCGGTTTATTCATCTGGTGATCTCCCATAATGATCTGGGTATTATTATAAATCTCACGTGCAAGAAGACCCGGATGCTTTTTATATTCCCTTAAATAGACACAGCTTTTCATACACTCATCACAGTGACACTGAATGCATCGCTTTGCTTCCTCAACAGCTTCTTCTTTTGAATATCCATCTGTGCTGCAGGGAATCTTTTTGGAGCCTTTCATCCCGTCCATATTTGTATAGAGCCTGGTGGTAACTGCTCCTTCACTGCCTCTGTTGCTGTGGGGCGAAAGATTCTGTACAAGGAGGTCTACAGTCAGGGCAGCTCTCTTTGCAGCAAAAGCTGCATCCATCACAGACCGGACCGGACCGCTGACAATTCCCGCCTGTTCTCTCAGCATGATCTCTGCGTCTGCTGTTTCCTCTGGAGCCAGCTTTTTGGCCACCTCCTCTGAAGCACAGACCACATCTGCCTCCTTCATTTTCGCTCTGATAAACGGAAGGTCAAGACTGCATCCGAATTCAAAGGAAAGGTCCATGGAACTGAGACGTTTTACCTCATTTTTGCGATCTGATTCCAAAAGCTCCGGAGCTGCTGCTGCAATATAGGCTTCATAATCTTTCTCCTGACAGTAAATGGTTGCAGGATACATCTTCTTTTCCAGTTCCCCTGCAAGAAACAGCGGGAACAATCCTGAGCCAAAGATCACAGCCTTTTTTTTCTTTCTGATACGAAATACACTGCTCCGTTTTCCAGGTTCCCCATATCGTACAATGGCACGCTCTACTTCACGTATGGATATACCATCACCCAGCTCACAGAGTCTGCATTTTTCCTCACATGGTGCAGTACATCCGTTACAGAGGATCATGGGAAATGGTGTGATCTTTTCATAGATAGCCAGAGCTTTCTTAAAGTTTCCTTTTGCAGCATAAAACAGCATTTCTTTTGTATCTGCTTTGAAAGGACAGGCTGCAACACAGTACGCCGGCTGTTCATGAACACAGAGGCTGATCATATGATCCATCTCTTCCTTTGACATTCGATTTACGTGATAAACATGAGTGGAACCTCTTTCCTGTATATATGTCATAACCCGATACTCCTTTCATTTCCAAAGGGGAGACAGTCTCCCGTCTCCCCTTATTATATCACATGATAAAATTATACTGACAGTTATTTCTCAAGTTCCTTTAATGCTGCAAGAACCTTTTCAGGACGGGCAGGAACACGTGTGATACGTGCGCCTGTAGCATTGTAGATCGCATTCAGGATTGCAGGATGAGGAGCATCCAGCGGAGCCTCACCACAGCCGGCAGCACCGTAAGGACCGCTTGGGCGATATGTTTCATTGAAATGAAGTTCAATATCATCCGGCGCATCATTTGGATACGGAATGCCACAGTTCTTCAGAGAAGTATCATGGTTCAGATCCTCGAAATCTTCTGTAAGAGCAAGACCAATACCCTGTACAAGGCCGCCGTAGAAGTTGCCTTCTACAAGAAGTCTGTTCATGATGGTACCTACGTCAGCCACACAGGTGAATTTTTCAACTTTAACTTTACCTGTTTCTGTATTAACAGCAACTTCCGGAAGGAAGATCGTATACATGTAGGTTGCAAACGGATCACCCTGTGCTGTATCCTGATCGATCGGATGATCTGCACAGAAGGTTGTCACCCAGTTACCTTCATATTTTGTTGCAAGACCCTCAGCCACCATCTCATCATAAGTACGGAAGGTTCCGTCTTCTTTCTTCATGGCTGCCACAAGGTTTTCTGCTGCCAGACGACATGCATTACCTGACATAACCTGTGAACGTGATCCACCTGCAGGACCTGCATTAGGACATGTCTTGGTATCATTCATAACAAGTTTGATCTGTTCCGGTCTGATTCCTGCCTGACGAAGTGTTTCATGTGATGATACAAGAACCCCCATATCAGCGCCCTGTCCGTGATCTTCCCATGCAGCATACATTGTAACTGTTCCATCCGGATTCAGCTCTGCAAATGCGTTTGATGTATCAACACCATCAAGACCACAGCCATATACACCGAGAGATACACCGATACCATATTTGATCTTGCCATCAGAAGCTGCATTCTTTTCAGCCACACGTTTCTTAGCTGCTTCATACAGTGGACGAGCTGTCTTGAACAGTTCTTCTTCACAGTATACTTCAGGCGGATAACCTGTAGGGATCGTACTGCCTTCTGATTCTTTGTAACAGTTCATTTCACGGATATCGAAGGGGTCGATTCCCATCTTTGCAGCCAGAACATCTATCGCAATCTCAGATCCCATATAAGACTGAGGAGATCCGTAAGCACGGAATGCTGAACCCCATGCATGGTTTGTAAACACTGTTGTAGATTTGTTACGGATAGAATTGATTCCATAGCCTGCACCTGTAAACTGGGAAAGTCTCATTGTAAGCAGATCACCGAATTCTGAGTATGGACCATGATCCACATAGTTATTGCCCCAGAGTGCAAGAAGCTTACCATTTTCATCTGCTGCAAGCTTGATATTCATAAATGCAGGGGATCTCTTTCCTGTATAAGTAATATTCTGGAACTGATTAAATACCAGAGACACAGGACGTTCAAGGATCTTAACAGCAGCGCCGATCAGAGCCTCATTTGTAGGAGAGAACTTGTAACCAAAGGTTCCTCCTGCATGGTTCTGAACAATTCGTAAGTTCTCCATTGGCACACCGATACCATCAGCGATCATAGGCATATGCAGATGGATACCAATGGATTTGGAATGAACAGTTATCATACCGTCTTCGTCAATGTAACCATAACCGCAGTCCGGCTCAAGATGAAGATGAGGCTGACGTGAACAGTAAGATTCGATCTCAACCTGCTGTGAATCCGGAATGCTGTCCCAGTCAAAATCAGGACCCTTGATACAGTTTGTCTCAAAGAATGCGTTCGGAATACCGGGATGAATCTCTGCCGCATCCGGTGCGATGGCATCCATTGCATTCATATATGCAGGAAGCTCTTCGATCTCAACTTTAACTGCTTCTGCTGCTGCCCTTGCATGCTCTTCTGTATCAGCAGCTACGATGGCAATCGCATCACCAAACTGGAAGATTTTTTCATCGCAAAGTACAGGACGTTCGAAACCGTCTGTCTTGTTGTGTTTTGGAAGCATTACAAGACCATTGATCTTATTGGTTCCGCCTGCTGCCTTAATATCTTTTGCTGTGATAACACGAACAACACCAGGCATACTCTCTGCTTCTGCTGTGTCAATATTGAGAATATTTGCATGAGAAACCTTTGCCTGTGTAAGAGCAAGGCGAAGTGTTCCTGATGGCATCTTTAATGCATCATCTGCACCAAAATCCCAGGTACCTGTTACCTTCTGTGCTGCTGACGGACGGATATAATTTGTTCCAACAATAGAATCACCTGTCTGTTTGAACACAAGGTCTTCCTTTGTCATCTCGCCGCGCATAACTGCTGCTGCAGCCATAGTAGCATCGATCAGCGGCTTATAGCCTGTACAACGGCAGAGATTACGCTGTTTGTTAAACCAGTCTCTTACCTCCTCACGGGTAGGACTTGGATTATTGTCCAGAAGCACTTTTGCTGAAATAATAAATCCCGGTGAACAGAAACCGCACTGTGCGCATCCATATGCCATCCATGCAACCTGGATTGGATGCATATCAGAAAGTGTTCCCACACCTTCAATGGTTGTGATCTCTGCATGATCGGGAACACGGCTCATCTTGTAGATACAGGATCTTGTGACTTTTCCGTTCATAATAACATTACAGGCTCCACAGTGACCTTCACCGCAGCCAATCTTACATCCTGTAAGAAGAAGGTGATCACGGAGCACCTGCGCCAGTGTCTCATCCTTATCAAGAATAAGTATTCTCTCAACACCATTAATCTTCAATGTCTTTTTAATCATGTCCCATTCCTCCTTTTAAAAAAATTCATTTCAATCTTACTGATCTTCAGGCTTATGTGTTCCGCACGAATCATGGTCAGCTCCCCTGCCTGTCAGATCTTTCAGTCTCTCTATTCCTCTGGCGGAATAGAAAACAATGGAAGAGCTGCTCCCGTCCAGATTCTCACCGCTGAGCTTTAAAACATTTGCATTCTCATAATAATCGATGGGAAGCGTCCGGCTATATACAACCCCTGTACGCTCATCTTTTACCTGTACAGTAACTTCTTTTGCGGTAATCTCAAAAATCTTATCCATAAAAAAGTTCTCCTGTCCACGTTATTTTATATATCCATACTACCATAATTTTGCACAATTATACAAATTACAAATAATTAATAGTTGGCTATTTTATATATTGCAGACAATTTTATTTTGTTTTATTTAAAATTTTAACTATTTTTATTCTTTTATATGTTATAATAATATCAAATTTGTATAATATCATTGAAAGAAGGAGGTATCTAAATGCAGACAGGCGCCCTCATCGTGGCTGCGGGGAAATCATCACGAATGGTAGACTTTAAACCCATGCTTCAGCTTGGCTCCATTTCCATCGCACAGCGCGTGATCAATAATTTCCGGCAGGCCGGAATCTCCAAAGTAGTAGTGGTAACCGGATATCATGCAGATGTTCTGGAATGCCACCTGGCTTCCAATAATGTAGTCTTTCTTCGAAATGAGAACTATGCAAACACTCATATGTTTGATTCTGTCCGAATCGGACTTGAGTATCTGAAAGACAAAGTGGATACGGTACTCTTTACACCTGTTGATGTTCCGCTGTTCACAGCCCAGACAGTCACTCAAATGCTCTCTCTGGGGCGTCCCCTTGTAACTCCGGTCTGTAATGGCAATCCCGGTCATCCCATTCTGATCCGTTCCACACTGATTGATTCCATCCTAAGTGATGACGGAAAATCAGGACTTAAAGGTGCTGTGGATAACTGCGGGGAACCCATGTATTATCTTAATGTAAAGGATCCCGGTATTATTCATGATGCTGATACACCAGAGGATTATGCTGAACTTCTCCGCATACACAACCAGAGTCTGATCCGTTCTGAAATCCATATTCAGCTAGCCCGGGAAAAAGTTTTTTTTGATGAAAAACTCTATTCGCTGCTTACACTGATCCATGAAACAGGATCTGTCCGCGATGCCTGTGAGCGCATGCACATTTCCTATTCTACCAGCTGGAACCTGATCCATACCCTGGAATCACAGCTTCATGAACCTCTGATCATCAGAAGCCAAGGCGGTACAAGGGGAAGCCATAGCGAACTGACACCATACGGCGAAGAATTTCTGAAACGATATGCCCGTTTTTCAGAAGAAACACGTTCCTGTTCAAAAAAAATATTTGAAGAATGTTTCGGAGGGTTTTTAAATGCGTAACCTTTATCTGGTCCGGCATGGAAAACCACAGTATCCGGATGAACATTCTTACTGTGTAGGACAGACAGATTTCTCTCTATCCATGCTTGGACATCTGCAGGCAGTCCTTCTTAATGAAGAATTGTCCGATAAAATATCAGGGGTATACTGCAGTCCTTTGTTAAGAACTGTTGAGACAGCAGGCCATATGGCACCTGAGCTTCCACATATCATTGTTTCTGATCTGTCAGAACGAAATCTGGGAGAATGGGATGGCCTTTCTTTTGATGAAATACGCCAGAGATGGCCGGACATTTATAAAGCGCGTGGGAATAACCCTGATCATCCGATCCCGGGAGCAGAAACTCCTGCTGCATCTGGTTTTCGCTTTTCGCAGGCAGTTCATAAGATTCTTTGCGCTTCTGAAGGTGATATTGCAGTGGTAACTCATACAGATGTAATCTCTTCTTATTTACATGCATTACATTCTGATATGTACAGCAGGCAGCAGTTTCGTCTGCCCTGCGGCTCTTACTATCATCTGGAAGTGAATGAAAAAAATAATATTTCTTTCTCTGATCCCAGTTATATACTGCCTCATCCTGAATTAAATGACGGACTATGTCTCAGGCTTCGCAATGCTGTTTCTCTGCCCCGTCATGTACAAGCTCACAGTGATGCTGTTACTGAACTTGCCTGTTGTTTATGCAATATGCTGGAATCCAATGGTTATATCTTTGACCAGAAGCTTGTTCGCTCCGGTGCACTTCTGCATGATATTGCCAGACTTCAGAGGCATCACGCGAAAACAGGCGGTGAACTTTTCTTACAGTTAGGTTATCCTGAGATCAGCCAGATCATTTCACAGCACCATGGTCTGTTGGAAGCCACGCTGGATGAAGCAGCTATTGTATTTCTGGCTGATAAACTGATTCAGGAAACACAGCGTGTAACCATAGAAAAAAGATTTGCCGACAGCATGAGTAAATGCAAAAGTCCGGAAGCTCGCAAAGCTCATGAGCAGCAGTTAGAACAAGCCCGCAAACTGCAGGACATTATACAATCACTCTGCCATATCACGCTTTAGTTCAGGCGGGCAGACGTACACAACTGGAGCAGAAAAATCACTTAATTTAGTTAGGAGGTATTTTATTATATGAGAACATTATTTCAGACAATAAAACAACAATTCCTGGAGGGAAACGATCTTGTACTTGTTTCCGTTACAGCATCCTCAGGGTCTACACCAAGAGGTGCCGGTTCCCGCATGCTGGTCGGAAAAAACGGCAGAATTTCCGGAACCATCGGAGGTGGAGCTGTAGAATATCGTGCTGAATGTATGGCATTGGATATTCTTGAAAAAAAGGAATCCTGCGAGCATGAATTCCGGCTGAATCATAAAGATGTTGAAAATATTGGTATGATCTGTGGTGGTGATGTTACGGCCTTTTTCCAGTATCTTGATCATAACGATCCGATTATTATGGAAATCACGGAAACTGCTGAAAAATTCTATGAAGAGCGAAAAGATTTCTGGCTGATTTGCGATCTTCTCACCACCTCCGGTGTGAGCCTTTACAGTCCTGCATGCGGTCTCATCGGAACTGCCAATGTTCCTTCTTCTGTATTATCTTCTTTGTCTCTAAAGCCACACCGATATCACAGTGAAGATTATGATCTGTTTTCTGAACAGATTGGAACCTCAGGAACTGTCTATGTATTCGGCGGCGGACATGTCTCACAAAAGCTTGTCCCAATCCTTGCAAGCGTTGATTTTCGCTGTGTTGTCCTGGATGACCGGCCGGAATTTACAAATCCTGCTCTTTTCCCAGGAGCAGTTGAAACAATACTTTGTGATTTCAACCATCTGGACCAGTATGTTTCTATTACAGCTGCTGATTATTGCTGCGTCATGACACGTGGACATTCCTATGATACCATTGTACAGGCACAGCTTCTCGCTACACCTGCATGTTATATAGGCGTCATTGGAAGCCGTGCAAAAAAAGCTGCTGTATTTCGCCGTCTGATTGAAGAATACAACATTAATGAACAAGATTTAAACCGTATCATCTCACCTATAGGACTGGAGATCAAAGCAGAAACACCGGCTGAAATCGCCATCTCCATCACAGGACAGATGATCCAGGTTCGCGCTGACAGAAAGGATACATCAAAATGATGGCAAAATCAGTATATAAAACTGTAATATTTGGTGCCGGACAAATTGGACAAATGACCGCAAGACTTCTCAGCAGTCCCTGTCAGCTCCTGTGCTTTGCTGATAATGACCCCCATAAACACGGATCATATATTGGAAATATTCCAGTCTGTTCTCCGGATACTGCAGCAGCACTTCTCCCGGATCTGGTCATCCTGGGAGTTCTGGATGAAGAACGGCGCAATTCTATGATAAAGCAGATGGAAAACTTAGGTTATCACGGACCTTTTCGTGATCCCTCCGTCCTTCGCATGTTTGACGCACGGGTTGCTGTTATGCGTCTTTTATCTGAGCAGATCTATCAATTGGATATTCCGGGAAATGTTGCAGAACTAGGTGTTTTTCGAGGTGAATTTTCTTCCCTGATCAGTGCAGCCTTTCCAGACCGAAAAATCCATCTTTTTGATACTTTTGAGGGATTTTCAGAAAAGGATATCACAATAGAAGCCTCCGGTAATCTGTCCCGTGCCAAAACAGGTGATTTTTCTTCTACTGATATTGACTCTGTTCTTCATGTTATGCCTAATCCTACACGTACTGTGATCCACAAAGGATGGTTTCCGGATACCTTTTCCGATGTCACAGATGAAACTTTTTGTTTTGTATCTCTGGACGCAGATCTCTATGCTCCAACTGCAGCCGCACTTCCTCTGTTCTATGAACGCCTGGCCACCGGAGGAGTTCTCCTGATCCACGATGTGTACAGTACACAGTTTTCCGGATGTCGAAAAGCGGTCGGGGAATTCTGTCTGAAAAACCATCTGTTTGCAGATCCTGTATGCGATCTGCATGGAAGCGCAATGATCCGAAAATTATAAAAGGAAACGCCGGAACCGGTATTTACCGGAACCAGCGTTTCTTTTTCATTTATTTATTGTATAGCCCTTTTCCACGTCCATGCCTAACCTTTATAAAATTCCTTTCAGAACATTTTCCAACGCTTCTCATGGAAGTAATTTCAGGACTGGCCAATCAAAAAAATAACCGCTAGAAGCCTTGATTTCTAGCGGTTCTACGTGCGTTAGAGGTTGCTGCGTGCCAGTGGCACGCGTTTAGCAACGACCGGAGCGAAGCGTAGATCGAACCCGTTCGAGTCCGACCCGTACTCGAATAAAAAAATAAGACAGTGCATTTGCACTGTCTTATTTTTTATTAGCGTGCGTTAGAGGATTCGAACCCCCGGCCTTTTGGTCCGTAGCCAAACGCTCTATCCAGCTGAGCTAAACGCACATCCTTGTGAAGTTCTTATCTCGTGTCCCTCACAACAATGAGTATTCTACTCTATACTGGAGCATTTGTCAACACTTTTTTTGAATTTTTTATTTTTTTCTTTTGATTCGCAAAATTATAACAATTTACAACTATTCTGTAATGATATCAGTACACAGGTACACCAAAATACCATCGCAGTCCTGTTTTCATTAATTCCGCCGCAAAGCCTCGATCGGGCTCAGTTTTGCTGCTTTCTTCGCAGGATAAATTCCAAAGAATACTCCTACTGCACAGGAAAACAAAGTCGCCGCCATAATTGTACTCAGGCTGATTCCCGGAGTGATGGACATTCCCATACTGCTGCTTATGATTGAACAGATCACATATCCGCCAATCACACCCAGAACAATTCCTATCACCCCTCCAATCACCGTCAGAATTGCCGCCTCTGCCAGAAACTGCATCATAATAGAAGAGGTTTTCGCTCCCAGTGACTTACGGATACCAATCTCTCTGGTACGTTCTGTTACGGAAACCAGCATAATATTCATAACGCCGATACCGCCAACCAGAAGGGAAATTCCCGCCACAAAGGAGATAAAAGCAGTCACCATATCCAGCATCTGATTCATAGAGCTCATAATATCCTGAAAGCTCTGTACCTGAAAGTAATCTTTTCCTGCACACTGATGTCTTTTTTCCATCAGTTTTACCACTTTGTCAGCAACATCCTGACTGTTTAAGCTCTTATCTGCCTGCATTGTTACTGAGAAAAAGTAATCGGATACACCGGTGAATTCATTCATTGTAGTATAGGGAACATTAATAGTCACCGGCATTCCCTCATAAGTATAACTGACAAAGGTTCCATTTTCTTTCTGGGTTGTCACCCCGCAGATACGAAGACTTTTGGTCAGTCCATAACAATTGACATCTACAGTCATTCCAACCACATCATCTGTGCCAAAGAGTCTTTTTGCATCTGCATCGGAAAGCACACAGACATTTTTTGCTTCCTGAACTTCATTTTCTCCGAAATATACTCCATGCTTCATGGTGGCATTATTTAACAGCTTTGCATCCGGTCCCTCACCCGTCAGCATAAGAGAAAAATTTCCCTTACCTGTGGTAGTTTCTCCACTGAATGAATCCGAAACATTTACTCCTTCTATACCGTCTACCGCCCGGATTGCTTCCACATCATCCGCAGTGATCCACTCCTCATCTGTCTGTGCCTCATCGCTGACACTGATGGCAATCTGCCCGCCGCCGATATCATCAATTTCACTGTTCATCTGGTTCTTGGTTCCTTCACCCACAGATACAATGGCAATTACAGAAGCAATGCCAATGATAATGCCAAGCATAGTCAGAAAAGAACGTCCCTTATTTGCCATAATGTTATGGACTGCCATCTTGATATATTCATACAGATTACTCATCGGCATCCTCTCCTGTCTGTTCAGGAACTGCCTGTACTTCCATTCCCTCTGTGTAATCACCCAGATCTGCGATTACTTCTTCTCCTTCTTTGATTCCGTCCGTAATTTCCACATAATCCTCTGAGCTGATTCCTGTGGTAATATTTCTCTTTGTCACCAGTCCATCTTCTATCACATAGCAGAAGGAGCCTTCTTTTCCGATATTGACCACTTCCACAGGAAGAGTCACCACATTTTTCGCAGAAGCCGCATAAATCTTAACCTTTGCATCTACTCCCAGGAAAATATCTTCATCCGGATTATCAATGCTTACTGTTGCTGAAATGACCGGCGTTCCTTTTTCATTCTGCACCGCAATATGACTCATTTTTGTTACAGTACCCTGATAAGTATTATCCCCCAAGGTAATCTCAACAGACTGCCCCTCTTTCACTGTATTATAATCATATTTAGAGAGAGTCACATCCACACTTGCCTTGTCTGCATTCTCAATAGTAAACAGTTCCATACCCTGAGTAACTGCTGCTCCCTGCTTAATATCTGCCTTGGATATGATTCCGTTAAATTCCGCGGTGATTCCTTTCTTTCCTTCCTTCACCAGCTCCTCGGCTGATTTTGCGTCCAGTTCGGAAAGATTATCTGTTACTTTCAGTTTCTCTTTTTCTTCTTTTGTCAGGCTTGTGGAATCTGCCTCTGCGATAGCTTTCTCAGAAGCCAGATCTGACTGAAGCTCTGCAAGTTCATCGCTTGCTGTCTCAAGTGCACTTTCCAGAGCAGAAGTATCCGCAGTTACTGTCCCGCCATCACTTCCACTGTAATCATATCCGTAGGAGGAAGAATCTTCCCCATCGCTGTCATCTGCATCTGAACCGTCTGAAATTCCCCATGAGTAATCTGCACTGCTTTCTGTGAAATCAGAAAGTACCGGCATTTTCGGTGTCTGCTGCTTAAGATCATTATAAGTCTGCTGTGCCTGCTGCATTGCGAGCTGTGCCTGTGTTCTTGCAGCCTCCGCATTATCCAGAGCCTGTGTATTCTCATCTGAAGGGTCTGCCTGCCATGTTGCAAATGCCATCTGATATGTGGTGTCTGCCTGATTATAATCGCTTTGTGCCTGATTATACTGTGCATTCAGATCTGAGAGCTGCTGCTGGTACTGCGGAAGAGTCTCCGTCTTGTATGTATAAAGTGCGGCCTGATATTTACTCTGGATTTCCTCCTGTTTCTTTGCCTCTGCCTGGGCTTTTGCCTGAGCTTCCTGCTGCTGTGCCTGAGCCTGAGCTGCTGCCTGTGCGGATGCCTGAGCTGCCGCTTCACGCTGTGCCGCTGCTGCTGCCGCTGAAATCTGTGATTTCAGAGACGAGACATAAGCTTTTTTATCCTTTATTTTCTTCTCAAGCTCCTGAACATTCTTTTTGGCATCCTTCTGCTTCTTCTCTGCTTTGTAAGATTTATTTCTTGTATCCTTTGTATCATACTTTGTTGATTTCAGATTCAGTTCTGCTTTCCGATTATCTTTCTCCAGATCCTCTGTATTAAACTCGATCAGTTTTGTTCCCTTTTTCACCACATCTCCCTGGGCAAAAGAAACCGTTTTCAGCTCTGCATTTACAGGAGAATAATAGGTCTTCTCCTCTTCACTTCCCACTGTTCCTGTAGCATCTACAATTTCCTCAACATCACCCTTCTCTGCAATTACCACCTGAACCTGCGGGATCTGATTTTCTGTGGAATTCCTCTGACCTGCTACTGTAACTCCGCCGGCAACAACGAGAACAGCAGCTGCTCCAATAATAATTTTCTTTTTACTTTTCTTTTTTTTCATAATATTTGTCTCCTTGTAACCGGGTTTATGCATCCAGCTGATTTTTTATATATTCTTCTTTCCCATAGTTTTTATTGATAAAATCTGACTCTATCTTTCCATCCATAATTCTGACTACACGCCTTGCCTGAGCAGCAATCCCATTATCATGTGTGATCAATATGACCGTTTTTCCCTGCTCGTGCATACTTTTAAGAATCTGAAGAATCTCCTTACTGGATGCAGAATCCAGATTTCCTGTAGGTTCATCTGCCAGGATCACCGGTGGCTGGGCCGCGATTGCTCTTGCAATAGCCACCCTCTGCTGCTGTCCTCCTGACATTTCATTTGGTCTGTGATCCATACGTTTCTCAAGCCCTACCATGGTCAGTGACTCTACTGCCAGCTTATGTCTCGTTTTTCTGTCTACCCCTCTGTAAACCAGCGGTAGTTCCACATTTTCAATTGCAGTCAGATTTGAGATCAGATTAAATCCCTGAAAAATAAATCCGATCTCCCGGTTTCTGACTTCTGAAAGTTCATTATCTTCCATTGTGGACACATCAGTTCCATTCAAAAAATATTCGCCGGATGTAGGCACATCCAGACAGCCCAACATATTCATAAATGTAGACTTTCCCGAACCTGACTGTCCGATAATAGCAACAAACTCACCCTTATTAATTTCCAGATTAATATGATCCAGCGCCCGCACTTCATTCTCGCCGGGATTATATATTTTACACAAATCTTTTACTCTGATCAGCGCTTCCTCCATCTTTCCCTCCTGTCTATTAAATATCCTGCTCCAATCCAGATCTTACAGAATCGCAACCTGTCTTTCGTAAGATATCAGAAATACCTTTTACAACCATAACCTCACTTATATGTTAAAAGAGCAGCGCTTCAGTTTTCCAAAAGCTCTGCCCTTATCTGCGGAATCTGCAAGTCTCTGTTATCAGAAACGATACAGCTTCCACAATTTCTTCATATTTTTATTCTGCATCTGCCCGACTTTTTATGCTTCCAGCAAAAATGCCTTATATGCTTTCTTAGCTTCGTAAATATCTGCCTTACTTGTCACTTCCCATGGTGCATGCATACTGAGCACTGCCACACCGCTGTCAATGACTTCCATTCCATAAAGTGCTGCGATATAAGCGATTGTTCCGCCTCCGCCTACATCAACTTTACCAAGCTCAGCTGTCTGGAACGCAACTTCATGGCTGTCAAAAATATTTCTGACTCTTGCCACATATTCTGCATTTGCATCATTCGAGCCGGATTTACCTCTTGCTCCGGTAAATTTATTTAATACGATACCTCTTCCAAGATAAGCTGCATTCTTTTTCTCAAATGCCTCCCCATAAGCCGGATCGTAGCCTGCACTTACATCAGAGGAAAGCATACTGGAATTCTTCAGAGTTCTTCTCAATCTCAGATCACTGTAGCATCCCATTGCATCCAGAAGTTCAGCCACTGCGTTCTCAAAGAAACGTGACTGCATACCGGTTGCACCTACGCTTCCAATCTCTTCTTTATCAGTAAACAGACAGCAGGAAGTGTGTTTCGAGGTGTCCATCCCAAGCATTGCAAGCAGAGAAGTATATGCGCACACTCTGTCATCCTGTCCATAAGCAGCGATCATACTTCTGTCCAGACCACACTCTCTTGCCTTTCCTGCCGGTACGATCTCCAGCTCTGCAGAAAGAAAATCTTCCTCTTCCATATCATACTTCTCTTTAAGGATATTCAGTACATTCTGTTTTACTGCCTCTTTCTTCTTATCATCTTCCAGGTCTTTCAGTGGTCTGCTGCCGATCAGGATGTCCAGATTCTCTCCCTCGATCACTTCTGCCGCTTTTTTCTGCATCTGCTTTCCTGCAAGATGGATCAGAAGGTCTGTGATATATACGATCGGATCATCCTCATCCTCACCGATATTTACCTCTGCTGTACTTCCGTCTTTCTTTACCACTACGCCATGGATTGCCAGGGGAAGAGTCACCCACTGGTATTTCTTAACACCGCCATAATAATGGGTATCCAGATATGCAAGATCCGTATCCTCATATAATGGATTCTGTTTGACATCAAGACGTGGAGAATCAATGTGTGCTCCCAGAATATTCATTCCCTCAGAAATATCATCCTGTCCGATATGAAACAGTGCAATGATCTTCTTCATTCCGACTGTATAAACTTTATCTCCTGCTTTCAGTTTCTCACCCTTCGCAGTCTTCTCTTCCAGAGATTCATAACCTGCTGCCCGTGCTTCTCTGATGATCTGCGTCACACATTCACGCTCTGTTTTTCCCACATTAAGAAAATTGCGATACGCTTTTGCAACCTGCTCCAGTTCTTTTTCTTCTGCTTCTGTATAAGAAAGCCATGCATTTCTACGTTCCATTTACTGTTCCGCCTTTCTTTATGACTGTCATTCATAGTATTGCTTTGATAACGGTAACTATTCATCAGTTCGCTATTATGTAATGGTATTGAACAATTACCTGTTTTTCATTATAAAACATCCTCTGAAAATTTTCCATATGATTAATATTTATTTGTCAGTGGACATTATGATTCATTTCCGCTATAGTTGATGGCAGGTTAATGTTTCTCCTCTCAAATTCATTATTTGCGAGGATTATTATAAAAATATCTGCAATACCAGGAGGTTCTGTCATGAAAAATTCAGAGGAACTGCGTCAGCAGCTTCGTTCCATAAACCGCAAAAGTTATCCGGCATATAAAGGGCTGAAAGGTCTGTATCATTTTGGAAATTATATTCTGTCCATCGACCATGTGCAGGGAGATCCTTTTGCTTCTCCCTCTCATGTCAGCATTCAGATTTCACACAGAGATGCCAGATTTCCCGTCGAATATTATAAAGATACGCTTACCGGGACTACTCTTTGCGACTATCTTACACGTCAGTTTGAAAAACAGGTCAGTCAGTACAGCTTTCGTGCAAAAGGCTCCGGCAAAAGCGGCCTGCTCACTGTCAGTCATTGTGGTCAGGAGATTCTTTCCCGGACAGCCTGTGAAATAACAGAAAAAGGCATAACCGCCCGCTTTTTTGTGGGCTTCCCTGCTAATGGCCGCACGATCAATGCCACTGAACTGGAGAAAATCCTTTTTGATTTTCTGCCTGTATGCATTCAAAAATCCTTTTTCTATTCCAGCCTTAATGCAAAGGAATTACAGAATTATATAGAGCTTGCAGAGGATCAGGAATTTATCCGTCAGACGCTGCCCGCAAAAAATCTCTGCGCATTCATAGCCGACGGCTCCATCCTCCCAAGAGAAAGCGGTATTTCCTCCCGCCCTATGAAAGCTTCCGTTCCCTTTACTTCTCCGGACAGTCTGCGCATTTCCATAAATCTTCCCCATAAAGGAAAAATCACAGGCATGGGGATTCCAAAGGGAATCACTCTGATCGTAGGCGGTGGATATCATGGCAAATCCACGCTTCTGAATGCACTTGAACTTGGTGTATACAATCATATCCCCGGAGATGGACGTGAATACGTGATCACAGATGCAACTGCTGTCAAACTGCGTTCAGAAGATGGCCGTTTTATCAAGGATGTGGATATTTCCATGTTTATAAATGATCTTCCAAACAAGAAAGATACCCGCTGTTTCTCTACACTGGATGCCAGTGGAAGCACTTCACAGGCAGCCGGTATCGCAGAAAGCATGGAAGCCGGAAGCCACCTTTTTCTTCTTGACGAAGACACCTCCGCAACTAACTTCATGGTTCGTGATGCTTTCATGCAGCAGGTTATCCAACGTGAGAAAGAGCCGATCACTCCGTTTCTGGAGCGTGCAGAGGATCTTTATAAAAAAGCAGGGATTTCTACAATTCTTGTTGCCGGAAGTTCCGGGGCATTCTTTCATATTGCAGATACAATTATCCAGATGGACAATTACGTTCCAAAAGATATTACAGCTTCTGTCAAAAAATTATGCAGCCAATATCCTCTGCCTGCTGTTTCAGTTACTGATTTTCAGCTTCCGCACAGCCATCGCATTATGAGCAGACCTGCCGAATCTTCTAAGCGCCTCAGACATAACAGTCGTGGAAATCATTCCGATTCCGGTGCCGCAAAACCTGAGCGCCTGAAAACCAGAATCTCCGGAACAGATGGCTTCTCTCTCGGCAGACAGGAGATTGATCTCCGCTATACAGAACAGCTTATTGACGCAGAACAGACCGCTGCCTTAGGTCTCCTGCTGAAATATGCAGTTGAACATCTGGCAGACGGCAGACGTACCCTGCCTGAGATTGTGCAGTTTCTCTGGAAAAATCTCTCTTTACATGGTCTGTCCTTTTTTACGGAGAATCAAAAAATTTCCTGTGGTTACGCTACTCCCCGTATTCAGGAAATTTATGCCTGTTTTAATCGTTACAGAGGTTTATAAGAAAGAATCCTGCTTCAGTGACATAATAAAATCACCGCTTCTCCGTCGATCTTGTCGGCTAAGCGGTGATTCACGTTCATTTTACACTTTTTAGGGAAAGGAAAGATTTTCTCTTAAGGTACGTCATTTCCTTAAGATGTAAATATCATAACCTATAAATGTGAGAGAAATTTGTCTAATTTCTAATATAATTATAAAATTTATAAAAAAACTGCAAAGAATGTTGATTTTACGGGATTCCCGGATTTGTATATTTACACCAATAGATTCTTGTGTTATATTTCAGTTATGGTGGAAAAGGTAAACCTGTATTACCGCCCCTTATGATCACTCAGAAAGCAGGTGTGAACATGTCAGAAGAAACTAGAGTAAGCAAAGCGCAGCAAAAAGCTGTAAACAAATATGTAAAAAGTAACTACGACCGCATTAATGTAACTTTTCCTAAAGGTCAAAAAGAAATTATTATGCTGGCAGCAACCGCCGCCGGAGAATCCGTAAACAGCTATATCAAAAAGGCTGTGGATCAGCGAATGGAACGTGACAACGCATAATCATCGTTACTCTGTCAACACTCTACCATGAAAGGATGTGTTTATATGGCATTACCACAATATGAGGAATACACCGTAGAAGATATTTATAACTTGCCAGAGGGAACCCGGGCGGAGTTGATAGACGGGCAGATCTATTACATGGCACCGCCTACCAGAAAGCACCAGGATATTGCCGGAACACTATACCGGAAGATTGCGGACTATATCGACAGTAACAGCGGCTCCTGTAAGACCTATATTGCCCCATTCGCTGTATTTCTGAATGAAGATGATAAAAACTACGTTGAACCGGATATCTCCGTGATCTGTAACCCAAATAAACTGAATGAGCGGGGATGTGTCGGTGCTCCGGACTGGATCATTGAGATTGTTTCACCAGGCAGCAGGAAAACTGATTACTTTACCAAACTGTTTAAATACCGTACTGCCGGAGTTCGTGAATACTGGATTGTAGACCCAATCAAAAACCTGATCCTGGTTTATAATTTTGATACCAGCGATTCCGAACAGTACACCTTTGCCGATACGATCAAGGCAGGAATCTATGATGATCTGTATATTGATTTCAGTAAAATGAACTTTTAACCTTCAAGCGAAGAAATAACGAAAACAAAGAATAGCCGCCTTGATTCCTGGTAAAGAATGGGCGGCTATCTCTTATCTATCACATATTGCCAGAACAGAGAATCTCAACCTCTCTCGCTGGTTGTCTTATGTGGAGAATTTAATTATCCAAATAGAGTTGGCTGCCTTTATACGGACATAAGAAGGCATATTTATGAAAAGAGGGCGCGTAAAACTACGTATAATTGGGAAAAGAATAAAATATTTGCGGATGCAAAAGAAACTCACTCTCTGCAAGATGCCAGTGATGCAACAGGTTTGTCTATAAAAAGCATAAAACAGCTGCAAAAATTTTACACTTTTAGAAATTTTGCAGGAATCAGTTGCATCTCCTTTTCAATCCGTTATAATATTAAATGTATGTAACTATTTAACAAGCAAAGAAATCTCTGCGGAACAGTTATCTGATATAGAGCTGCATAATACAACAAAGGCTGGTACATCGTTTTCGATGTACCGGGAAAGAGGAAAATAAATGTTTAGAAAAATAGATAAAACCAGTACCTTCAACGATGTTCTGAAGCAAATTATCGAAGAAATCCAAAACGGAGAATTACAACCCGGCGACGCACTTCCTGCTGAACGTATTCTGGCAGAAGAATTCGGAATCTCCAGACCTGCATTACGAGAAGTCCTGAAGGCTCTTTCCCTGCTCGGGATCACTGTCAGCGTACATGGCGGTGCCAATTATATTGCAACTGATCTTCACAGCTGTCTTACTGAACCGCTGTCTATCATATTTCAAATGTACAACAGTAAAATTCAGGATGCATTGCAGCTTCGAGGTGCACTGGAAAGCAAAACTGCTTTTCTTGCTGCCCAGAACTGTACACCACTGGATGCTGCTGAACTCCGGCTTATCATCGCCAGACTGGACAGCACTCAGGATGAAAAAATCCGCGGTGATCTGGATCGTGACCTGCATCTGAAAATTGCTCAGATTTCTGCCAATCCATTAATACTGAGTGTCTTAAATGCCTCTGCACAGATTACCGAAAATATGATCGTTGGAATACGTTCCTATCTTATGCAGAAAAATAATGATGCACCGGAGATTGATTCCCAGCACACCCGGCTTGTTCAGGCAATAACCAATAATGATGCACCTCTTGCAGAAAAAGTTATGAACGAACATATGCATACTATAGAATATCTCCTGAATGAAATTACGTCTGACAACCTCACAATTTCTGATAACGTTCAACACAACCATAAATTATCCTGATCATGTTATCAAAAATTATATGTCAGACCCACTTATCAGACCTATGGCAATCCTCTAAAATCATACTTTATCTGGAGAATTGCCATATCTGCTTTACAATCATTCTGTTTCTTCACCAAAAACCTCGCACATCAGCCTTGCCCCTGTTTTAAACCCCATAATAAAGCTCTTTTCCAATTCCTGAGGATATATTTCCATATTTTTAGCCATCAATACATCCAGTTCTTCAGCCTGTTCATCTGTCAGCCGGGCTCTTAATTTCTGGTAACACTGGTATGCTGCCTCTTTTTTCTCTTTACATAAATCATCATGTATTTCTGATATTTCATTTTCTTCCCCATTGCCATTATCCATATACATAGCATACAGTTTCCGAATCACATTTTCCATATATTTACCCAGTCTCTCTGAAAATATTTATTTACTGCATTCTAATGTTACAAGTATTCCCCACACATTCACAACTCACTCATATCAATTATAGCGGCAACATAAGTAACACTATTATGTATTATAAAATTGTGTTATATCAATGTCAATCCTGTGTAACTATACTTTATATCATAACAGTGATTACAGAAATCAAAATTGGAATAAGCAAGACTAATTACGATAACTCTATTCACTAATAAATGTTTTACAGGAGGGATAATCATGCCAAACGACTTTATTGTCCGGCCAAAATGTACAGATAAAAAAGAAGACAGATCAATCACCATGACCATTCGTCTTGAACGTGAACTGCAGGAACAATATGATGACTTGTCTGCCAAAAGCGGACGCTCAAGAAATGAATTAATGTGCATGGCACTCCGCTATGCTCTTGATAATCTGAAATTTGTCGAATAAATTATATGTATATGCGAAAAAAAGTCCCTGGAAATATCTGAATAAATGAATGATTATTCAGATATTGTATGAAATAATGTTATAATTGACGAACTAGCGCTCATAGATATACAATTATTTCAATAACAGCAATAAATTATCTGACATTATTTACCATATTGCTTTATACAGGGAGGTTTTTTTTATGCATTCATTATCAGATTCTATTCAGGGATACACTTACACCATTAAATGGATGTTCGGACTGCCGGAAGTTATGAAATCCATGCACGATATGGATATTCATGAAGGCAGCACGATTCGTGTTCTCCGCAAATTCCACGATTCTCTGATCATTTCCTCTGCAAACCGAAAGATTGTTCTTGGAAATGAAGTTGCAGACAGAATACAGGTATAGTGCTTTATATTAAATGTGGTGAAAATTTACAGAACAAAGACCGGATAAATGCTGTAACATTCAGCATTTATCCGGCTTATTCTTATCTCTGTTCTATCAGGCATCAGTTTTCCGTCTTAATAATTGTTCTCTGAATTATAAGAAGAAAGAAACGCAGATGAGGTATACAACTGTAAAAATTGTATTCAAGTGTGTTCAAAACCTATAAGCAAAAAAATAAGAGAAACGCTGTGAAATCAACGTTTCTCTCACTTAAAATCATGCCGCAGACCGGAATCGAACCGGTACGGGTATCACTACCCACGGGATTTTAAGTTATTCTACAATAATCTTCTACTTCTTAAAATAACTCTCTCAAGCCTTGAAAAATCAAGGGTTTAACGTATTTTATCGTCTCCACGATCTTATATGATTTTGACAGCATTGCTGTCAAAATACTTCATAAATCCATATATCATTTAGCATTTCTCACACAGGAAAATTTTTATATTTTCTGGAATTTGGAATTGCCCCCACTATTAGTAATACTCAGCTGCTTCAGAATAATATATTCCATTCCTATGATAACTTCTTACCTACACGCATTATTTAAACAATTTGGTATAATCCGTCTGTGTATCTGCAATATGATAAACATAGATACACTCTTGTATTCTTCTGTATATTGCTACATGCTTTTTGCAAATGACCATTTTATAACCACGCTCATTTAACCAGATATCTGGTGTGTATGATCCCGAATCGGGAAAGTCTTGCAACCGTTCTATGGTATCTAAAATATGGTCACTTACTTTAAGAGCTGTCTCAACATCAAAATTTAAAGCATAATAATCTTCAATCTGTTTTAAGTCCTCCCAGGCTGATGGAAGAATCTCAACTCTACAACTCACTGAGTCTCTCTCTTAATTTTTTTCGTGCTTCAGCTACACTTATAGTCGGAGCACCATCTATTCTTTCCTGCTCAGCCTGCAGTACCTTGGCACGTAATTGAAGTAACTGTTCACGCTTTTCATATGCTTCAATGCTCATAAGAACCATATCACCCTCGCCATTCTTGGTTATATAAATAGGTTCATTACTCTCTTTAGCTAAATTTGAAATTGAAGCATAATCATTTCGCAATGCTGCTGATGCTTTGATAATCATTTTCGTCCTCCTTTCATATCTTTTCTTTAATATAATTATACTCTTTTTTTGATATATTTTCAATTTATATTTATGTCAAGAAATTTACCCACATAGTTTCCTGTTTGCATCCGCTTTATATCCAGACATCAAAAAGGGGCTGTCGGTTAATACCTATTTCCCGGCAGCCCCTTTTAGCTTATTTTCAAGTTTTTTTATATTTAATATCCAGCGGATTTTTATTTAGTTATACCTACAATTGGAAGTTAACACATAGACGGGTAAACAAAAAGATTTCAGAACCGAAGTACCAAAATTTTCCTAGTACAGTTCTGGAATCAATAATTTTGTTCATTCTTTATTGTGTTGACTCTCTTAAAACCACCTAATAACTTAATGATGCTTCTTCTTTTTCTGTCTGTTCGCCCGAAAGCTCCAAAAACTTTCTACTTGCCATATTTCCCAGAAGCACTGTGTCAAATTTCACACTGGCCACCGGCGGATTGTTGTCCTCCAGATTCTTGCTGTCATACAGACTGACCACCTTGATCTGCGAAGGAATATGAACCTTCTTTTCCCTGAAGCTACCAAGACACATGCCGCAGATCACATCATCCATACATAAAATTCCATCCGCTCCCTGTTCCAGAGCACTTTTCACAGATTCTGCCACTTTTATCTGATTATCTGCATCCATAAAAATCAGATTTTCATTTATTTCTACTCCCAGATTCTTATGAGCAGCTGCAAATCCCTAATATCAGCTTTTTGTTACGCTATAGTTCTTCGCGCCTCCCAGAAGTGCAAGCTTTCTGCTGCCCTTCATGAGCATAATGCTTGTCATTTCCTCGCTGGCTCTCTGGTTCTCGTTGTCTACAGAGGGAATTTCTCTATCTTTACACGGTCCAATCACCACAAAAGGTACCTGACAGGATTTTAGATACTTCTGAGTTCTGGAATTCTCCAGAGCACGACTCAAAATCATCCCATCCACCTTCCGATTTGCTTCCAGTCTTTGAAGCTGAGATAAAACATCCTCTTCCACCATACAGATCAGGATATCATAATCATATCTGGACGCAACTTCACAAATCCCATTCATGCAGTCCTTAAAAAAAGAAATTCCGTTGCAATATGATCCTTTGACAAAAGTAGCGCCAGATTATAAGTTTTCCTCTGTGCAAGCCCCCGAGTCAGCACATTGACCAATAATCATGTTCTTCTATAAACTGAAAAACCCGCTCCCTGGTCTTTCGTCCGATTCGTCCTTTTCCGGAAATAGCCCTGGAAACTGTAGTTTTACTCACTCCCAGTTCCCGGGTAATATCCTCAATGGTATATATCTTCTTTTCCTCTTGTTCCATACTTACACCCCATCCAATATGCACAAACAGCCACTGTATACGACAGATGACTCAAATGAGCCATAGCGTATGGAGGTGACTGTCTGTGAGTTTGCATATTATAATACAGAACGAGAAAGGAGATGTCAAGTATCCCCAATAATCATTATTTCAAGAGCAGGAACAATTATTCAACCGGAATCCACACTTTCATTTCTCCCTCTCCACGGTTATTCCAAAGGAAATAAGGTATCGCTGTAAGCTTTACATCTTCTTTCATTTCCTGATACACCCCATAGAGTGTATCTCCTTCCAGTTCTCTTCTTCTGGTTCCTTTTGCATATATTGTATTAATTTCTTTTCCTGCAATACTGTTTCTCTTTGTTTCAAGCTCCCCCTGCGCATATAAGCCCAGTTCTTCTATTTCAGATCCATTGTCAATAGACTCAAAACAATACAGTAAAGGCCCCATAATAATTGCAGCTTTTCTTGCGTCATAGCTGATTTTTCTATTCGCAGCTATGACAATTGGTTCCATCTGAAATTCCAAATCAATTCTATTAATTTCCTGCGTATCTAAATCAACTAAAATATACCCGGATTCTGATCTCTCACAGAAAATTTCTCGCCCGTTTTTCTTTACTTTAACACCAGAGGACCAGGCAGGATGTCGAATAGCTATTTTACTACAATCTTTGCCGCTGATTGTTATTGAGATTATTCCGTTTAACGGAAACTGTGTCTCTAATTTTACCTGATACTGTTTTCCATTTCTTTCAACAGTAGCTTCACTATTTATAAACTGGTTCACATACAGTATACTTTCATCCTCTTCTAATCCGTATATGTATTTCCCAAGTCCTGCTAATGTACGTGCAATATTGGGTGGACAGCAGGAACAGGCATACCACTGTTGCCGAACGGATTTCAAATGATTCCTCTCCGGATTATCCTTGCTACGTCTGGGAAGCATCTCCATTGGATTCGCATAAAAGAAATGTTCTCCGTCCAGGCCAAGGCCTGATAATACTGCATTATAAAAAATATATTCAATTGCATCTGCATAACAACTCTGCTCAAAATTCTGCAGCATTTTAAACGTAAAAAAGATCATTCCAAGAGCTGCACAGGTTTCCGAATAGTTCGTATCATTAGGAAGATCATAGTCTTTCGTAAAAGCTTCACCGGAGGGTGTAGAACCAATACTTCCATTTATATAAATCTGCTTATTCGTAATATTATCCCACAATGATTTACAGCTATCCAGCAATTCCTTATCTCCATTATGATAAGCCAGATCTGCCATTGCTGTATACATATATACTGCTCTGACAGCATGTCCCGTTGCTTTCTTTTGCATACGTACCGGTTGATGGAATTGATTATACTCCTGATATGGAAATTGATTATATCGTCTATTTGGTTCTTCCACTTTACATTTTGTCCAGTGACAAATTCTTTTACGTTTTATAAATTCTTCTTCAAAAAATTGATTTGTTCCACGCATGTCAATAAAATATTCCGCTAATTTTAAATATTTATTTTCATTCGTGAGATCATACAGTTTCACCAGCGCAAGTTCTAACTCCTGATGCCCTGGATATCCATGCATCTTCCACTCTTCCGGTCCAAATTTCTCATTAATACAATCTGCAAGCTTGCAGGCAATTTTTAATATTTTATCTTTTCCTGTTCCCTTGTAATAAGCTATGGCAGCCTCGATTAAATGCCCTGCGCAATATAATTCATGGCACTCTAAAATATTAGACCATTTTTTCTCTGGTTCAACAAGCTGAAAATAGGTATTTAAGTATCCATCTTCTTCCTGAGCTCCTTCCAGAAGGTCAATAACCTCATCTGCCTTTTTTTCCAATTCAATATTATTTTCCACCTGTAGTGCGTTTCCTACAGCTTCTAGCCATTTGTACAAATCACTGTCCTGATATGCTTCTCCGTAAAATTTATCATTTGAAATACCAGCTGCAATTCGGAAGTTATCTATAGCATGGCTTTTTTCGATTCCTTTTACTTTATCATTCAAAATATCCCATTGATAAGGGATTACTTTTTTTAATATCAGTTCCTGATATTCTTTCCAAAATCCACTTGTAATTTTTACATTTCCAATTTCCAGTGCTTTCATTTAAGTTTCCGCTCCTCCATAATCCTATATTCTTTGGGGGTACAGTTTTCCTGCTTTTTGAACACCCTGACAAAATAATTTGCTGTTGCAAATCCTGTCATATTCGCTATTTCATTTATATTTAATTCTGTTTCTCTCAATAAGATCTTGGCCTTTTTCAAGCGAAAATCACTAAGATACTTTGTAAATCCCACGCCCATTTCATTACAGAATAAACTGGATAAATAATTTTTATTCATAAACACCTCTGTAGCGGCAGATTCCAGAGAAATATCCTGATGATAATTTTCTTCAATATAACTTAATACATTTCTAACTGATTTACTGTATTTTTCTGAATCGTAATTGCTTTTATAATCGATCTGCTTTTCCTTTTTTAATTTTTTTACTTCACTCTGAAGTAATTTTACTTTTTCCTTTTCATTTCTGTTTTTTTTCCACTCACCTATCACTTTCCTGATAATCTTATATAACTCTTCCTCCTGAATGGGCTTTAAAATATAATCTACTGCTCCATTTTTAATAGCTTCATGCACATAAGAAAATTCTGTATATGCACTGACAAAAATACAAAAACAGTTTTTATTCGTTTCCCGTACTTTTCTAAGAAGTTCAAGGCCAGACATTTTGGGCATTCGGATATCAGAAATGATCAAGTCTGGAGATAGTTTCTTGCACAATTCCAAACCTTCTTCTCCGTTATCACAGGTTCCGACAATTTGTAATTCGATTTCAAACTTTTTCAGAAAATTACATAGCAAAAAACGTATATTTTCCTCATCATCAATTATCAAAACTTTCATCCGGCACCACCTTTTCCCTTTTTATCCTAAATGAAACTTTTGTTCCTTTTCCAGCTTCACTTTCAATAGTGATTCCCGACTCTTTTCCATAATACAGAACAAGACGGTTATTTACATTTACAAGACCAATTCCTGTTCTGGGAGATTCTTCGCTGATAACTTTTAAAGTAATATTAGCTGCAAGAAGTGAGTGAACATATTGTAATTGAGCCGGACTCATTCCGCATCCATTATCACTTACAACAATTCTTAAATTATCATTTTCCAGTACAGCTTCTATGATCATTATTTTTGTTTTCTGCTCATCTTTCAGGCCATGACAATATACATTTTCTACTAATGGTTGTATCGTTAAGCACAAAATAGGGAAATCATACAGTTCCTGCTGAATCCTGTAAAATATCTGAACTTTTTTTCCAAACCTAAATTCCTGCATGCGTATATAGTTTTTCACATAATTGATTTCATCCTTTAAGCAAACTATATGCGTTTTATCATTTAATACATATCTATACATTTTGGCAAGTGCATCTGCTGCTTTTTCAACTTCATAGCTTTCACTTTTAATTGCCAATGCTCTGATCGTTTCAAAAGAATTTGCAAGAAAATGTGGATTTATCTGCGTTTGCAGTGCAAGCAATTTTGCCTTATTTGTTTCTCTTTGTATAGCAGCATTTTTTTTCAACATCTCTTCCAAGGAAACCACCATTGCATTGTATGTTATTTCAAGGGTGTTTATTTCCTTTAAATTTGAATTTACTTCTATATTTTTAAATTTTCCATTGGCTTTCATCAAACTCATGCTGGCAGTCAATTTTCCCAATGGATTTGAGATAGACCAGGCAAAATAAGATGCACATATCACAGACAGTATCAAAATAACAACAGCTACACCTACAAAACCTTTCAGATTTTCCTTTAGATTTCTGATAACAGCTTCATTTCCACATCCGATTTCTAAAGTCCAGCCGTTTTCAAATGTGTATGTTTTCTGTATGATATTACTTTTTGAAATATTTTCATTTTTGAAAATGATTTTATTGTCTTTATCTGTTAAAATCGCATTGGAATCTGTTCCACTTGGAATAAAGCTAACATTATTCTTCAATGCATCAGTATAAATATCAAGTTCCAGAAATCCTATTTTCAAATTTGGACAATATATATCATAAATATTCTGTCCTACAGAAAACACAGGGGTGTGATCATCTGCCAGCAAGTAGGGGGATCGATCATAAAAGCCTGTATACACAATATTCTCTTTGCATTCACACAGGTCTTTCATGCACGGATTATCATAATAACTATCTTTTCTTATGATTTCATTTGTGCTGCTTATCCTGCCTGTAGTATCGATCCAGCTGATATCTGCAATATAGGTTCCGGATCTGCGAAGTGTCTGAAAATTCTTTTCAATTTCCTTGCAGCTATAAAGATAGCCCTTTTCACCATATTTTAAGCGCTCATTACTATTTAAAACCACTTCAATAGCCTGGCATCGTATGGTATTGATCTGGGAAAGAACAGTCTGAATATTATTTTTTGTCTGTATAAATTCCTTCTCAATCTCGTTCTGCTGTTGGTCTTTCGTATATTTGTATATCTGGCAAAATTGAACGATATTAAGCAGAACTGTAGATAGCAAAATCAAAAATACATAGGATATGGTCAATTGTTTTCGTATCGTATTTTTTCTTCTGTTCATTGCTGTTCTTTCCCTCATATGTAATTTTATTTTTTATTCATTCCACAAGTTTTCACGTTTCAGATATGCAACTCCGATTTGTTCCCGTACAATCTCTTCTGAATCAGGAATATACATGGCTCCATTATACCACATGATCCATCCTGTATCATTTTTCATTACATATGGTTTATATACTGCTTTTTCGTCAAATTTTCCTTTATCCGGTGCAATGATCGGATTCTGAGAATATCGCTCCCATCCTGTGATTCCGTCTTTTGATCTGGCTAATCCAATTGCTGCACGATCCACATGGATAAAACCGATATAAAACATATAGTACCAGCCATCCCATTTCAGCACATGGCAGGCTGCTGTTTTATTTCTCTCCCAATCAATGTTAACATCACTGGAAAAAATAGGATTTCCTTCGTATTTTTTCCAATTCATGCCGTCCTTACTCCATGCATATCCAATAGCATCCGGTTCATGGTTACCTCCTCCGGAATACCACATCTTATATATTTTTTCTGTTTCATCATATATAACATGAGGGCACATGATAGCTTTTAATTCCCAATCCTGGTCAGGTACAAGTACCGGAGCATCAAATCTTTCCCAGTTAATACCATCTACGCTCTGGGCATAACCAATGTAGGATTTACCTTCATTTGTATAAGGTGCCATCTGTCCGGAATACCACATTTTATATATTCCATTTACTTTTATCACAGATGGACGGTTTAATTCATCTTTATCCCACCATGAATCCTCTCTTGGTTTTAACACCTCGATGGGCTCTTTCCAATGCACACCATCCGGACTTTCTGAATAAGCAATGCATTCTTTTGGACGCCAGGAAAACCACATTTTATACATATTTTCATCTTTCATAACGGATAGATCAAAACATGTACCAAATTTTCCTCCTAAAACCGGGTTTGTTTCTTCTTTTTCCCATCCATCTTTTGTGCCCCAGGGATATTTACTCAGATTTTCCGGGGTATCCCAAAAAAAGCGATCTTCATATCTCTGCACAAAAAAGCCTTGTTCTTCTAATTCTTTACTATATTTGATCATTCCTTATCCTTTCACGCTTCCAGCTGTCATTCCTTTTATAACCTGCTTCTGAAATACCACAAAGAGCACGATTACCGGAAGGACCAAAATTATAATTGCTGCTGAGATCAATCCATAATCTGCCACATATTGGGCTTTCATGTTATAGCATACCTGATTCAATGTTATTAAAGACTGTTTTGATATGATCAACAGACTTAAAAATAAATCATTCCAGCTGTTAATTAAAACAAAAGTTGCAACAGTTGCCAAACCACTTTTTGATATCGGCAAAATTATTTTCCAGAAAATCTGCACGCGATTACATCCATCTATCTTTGCAGCTTCCTCCAGTTCTTTTGGAATCGACTCCATAAAGGGAGTTAAGATAAAAATGCTAAATGCAAGATTCGTTACAATAAAAGCCAATATAATTCCAATCCTTGTGTTCAATATTCCTATTTTACGAAATATAAGAATAAATGGGATTATAATCGCATTTATAGGTATCATAATTCCCAAAGAATAATAGTGATAAATCTTTCTTCCCTTTTCAATTCGTGCAATGACATAAGATGTCATTGCGCTTGCAATCGTAACTCCTGCCACACTGCAAATTGCATAAATAACAGTATTTAACATATGCAGCGGTACATCAGCAGCTTCCCATGCCGTAGAGTAATTATCCCACTTGGGTTTCAACGGAAATGAAAAAGGTCTAGAAAATATTTCATTATTCTCTTTTAAGGAAGACAGGAAAACCCAAAAAAGTGGATACAGCATTATAAGCGCAACACTACACAGAACAATGTATTTAATCAATACAGATATTTTTACTTTACTGCGCATATTCCTTCTCCTTTAATCATTTCTGTTAATATAGGCAAATATTTTGTTCACCACTGCCGTAGCCAGAACAGCCATTATAAGCATACAAACCGCAATAGCAGTTCCACGTCCGATGCTGGAATCCACAAATGCTTCTTTGTACATATAAATAGCCAGAAATGTACTGGATGCACCAGGTCCACCTTGCGTCATCATGTATGGAATATCAAACGTTTTAATTGCTCCGGATAAATTTATAATAATGCAAACCTGAATCATACTCTTCACATTTGGTATTACAATCTTTGAAAAAATATCTACCGTATTTGCACCATCTATCCTTGCACTTTCTATTATCTCACTTGGAATAGACTGCATTCCCGCCAAGAGAATAACAAAATGATACCCCAGATATTGCCATATACCAGGTAAAATTACAGAAAATAATACAATATCAGGATCAGATAACCAATTCTTTATATACTTCTCCATACCAACAGCTTTCAGGAACGTATTGATTGGTCCAAATGTAGGATTAAAGAACAATGAAAACATTAAGCCTATTACAGTTGCTGAAATAACTACCGGTACGAAATACGATGTCTGAAAGAATCTGAAACCCTTTTTCACACGATAAACCATGTAAGCCAGAATCAAAGCCAGCGGAAGCTGGATAAAAACTCCAGCTCCCATACTGATCAATGTATTGGCGATTATTTTTTTAAAATATCGGTCACGTAAAAAAATATCCAAAAAATTATCTAATCCGACAAATACACTGTCTCCAACACCATTCCATTTTAATAATGCAATAAAGAAAGAAGCTACAAGAGGAAGAATCAAAAAAACAGTGTAGAGACAAAATGACGGAAAATGAAATAATATAGCGAATATTTTATCATGGATTTTTCCTTTTCTCATAAGCAACTCCGTTTAATTCTTTGCTGACTCCAGTGATTCATCAATATGTTCAATCACCTCATCAGGAGTTGAAATACCAGCAAATAATTCATCAAATCCATCTGCAAAATCAGTCCAGCATTCTGTCTTCGGACAAATCTGTGGGAAGTTCGGACAAGATTCTTTTCCCTTTCCATAAGCAATAATATCTGCCAGAAGCGGAACAGTAACCTTCGCATCGTCAATTTCTACATCATTTCTGGCCGGAATGTCTCCTGCATTATACAATCCAATTTCCTGCATCTCAGTTGAATATAAATAGTCTACAATATCAATAATTGCCTGTTTTTTGGTATCATCTTCCCATGCTTTTTTAGAAATCATATATCCCATATCACCGCCTGCACGTGTGAAGTTTGAGGTATCTCTTGTACCGCCAGGCATAACAGGGGCATCAATAATAACTGAATTTTCTGCTGTCTCTTCTGTAATATTAGGAATCTGCCATGTCCATGCATAGATCATTGCAGCTTTTCCTTCATTATACAGTGCAAACTGCTGATTCCAATCTCCAATAGAAATGGTATCTGCCGGGAACAAGTTGTTTTCTCTCATTGTGTCGACAATTTCCAGGGTATTATGAATGTTAGGGGTGTCAATGGTATAATTTTGTGTAAGATTTTCAAAGTCTTTCTCACAGTCTGGCATCTGCCCTAAAATTTCAGCTACGAATTCATGTGCTGGATTTCCACCCTTTGATCCCATTGCAAATGGAGTAATTCCATTCTCATTGAACACTTTTCCAACTTCAAGCATATCATCTAAAGTTTTTGGATATTCCAAACCATATTCTTCAAACAGTGCTTTATTGCACAGCCATACTCCGTACTGAAGAGATGTTGTGATAGTGGTCAACGTCCCATTTGATGATGTTCTGCTAAATGATTCCTCCGGGAATAAATCTCTGCTAACCAATTCTGACGCATCCAGATATTCATCAAATGGAATAATAACATCTGCATCCAACAGCATAGTAGAGTTTCCACCGCTTCCCCAATAAATAAAAATATCTGGTACTGTATCTCCTGCGATATCTGTTTTAATCTTAGCTTTCAGCTCATCTCCAACAATATTTTCGTGTTCCAGGGTAAATTCATCTGCATGATCGTCTGCAAAGCTTTCAATTGCATCATATGATGGTTTCTGTGCAGGATTTGAAGGTGTTAACCAAGTTATTAAACGAATTGTCGGCGCATCATCTGCCATAACAGGAATCGCTGTTCCGGTTACCATTGTTGCTGCTATAGTTACCATTGCCATAATTTTCTTTGTATACTTTTTCATAATTTATTTTTCCTTTCTATCAGAATGCTGTATAGCCTCCATCTACTACAAAGTCAGAACCTGTTACGAAACTGCTTTCTTCACTGGCCAGGTATACGATAATCCCGGCAATTTCACTTGCAGCTCCAAAACGTTTTAATGGTGTCCACTGTTCAAAATTGGACTGTCCGATTTCTTCTGGTTTTAACGGTTCATCACTCCATGTACGAATGTAACCAGGACTGACTGTATTTACCCGAATACCATGTTTTGCCCATTCAATTGCCAGGCTCTTTCCCAGTAAGATAACGCCTGCTTTTGAAGAGTTATATGCACATTGGCATTGTGGAATATTGACTATATGTCCTGACATAGATGCAGTAAGGATAATACTTCCGCTTTTTTGTTTTATCATTGCTTTTCCTGCTGCACGTGAAGAGATAAATGCACCGGTCAGATTTACTTTTATAACTCTTTCAAATTCTTCCAAAGGCATATCTTCTGCCGGAATATCCTGAAATGTGCCGGCATTACAGTAAGCAATATCCAGTTTTCCCCATTTATCCACTATTGTATTAATAGTCTCTTCAATTTCATTCTCTTTCGTTATGTCAGCTGGCAGGACCAGTGCTTTTCTACCAAGCTTTCTAATATACTCAGCAGTCTCTTCCAGCCCCTTTTCATTAATATCTGAAATTGCCACATCAGCTCCTGCCTCAGCTAATGCCCACGCACTGGCTCTTCCAATTCCATGCGCAGCGCCTGTTACCCACGCTTTTTTTCCAATTACTCGTTCACTTAGCATTTTATCACTCCTCAAATTGTGTTTTAATATATTCAATTCCCTGTTCTGCAATCCGTAATCGATTTTCCATTGAAAGATCCTTATCCAGATCTCTCCACATTCTCATATTATGTCCCTGTTCCCCACCAAACTTATAGAAGGGTTCCAGTACAACGGCACCATCATAACCTGTTTTTTTCAGAGCCTTTCCTATTGCTTTCCAATTTATATGTGCACAGGTATTTGGGACTTTACGATTGGGTTCACTGACATGAAAATATCCAATGTGATCAGCAGCTTTCTCTATTGACTGTTCTATATCGTCTTCTTCAATATTCATATGGAAACAATCAAGCAGAAGCTTACAATTTGGACTGTCAATCTCCTTACAAAATTCCAAGCCTTCGTCAACTGTATTGATCAGATAATGTTCAAAACGATTAACAATTTCCAGATTTACAGTTACACCAAAATCTTCAGCCGTCTTCATTACAGCTTTCATACACGCTATACTTCTTTCCCTGTGCAGCGCTTTCAGCTCTGGCTCAATAATTTGTACACCATAGTCTGCGGGCCAGGAGCCATATACGATTCCGCCTACTGATTTTCCCCCAAGTAAGGAAACTCCCTCAATCCCACGTTTTAGGAATTCTACTGCACCATTTCTGCTTTCTTCTTGATCTGATGTAATGCAATACTCTTTTGGATAGCCAAATGTAAAAGTAGGTTCTATATCCAAATCTCTTATTACATCTTTCAACAAATCAATTTCTTTCTGATTCTTCTGAAACATCGCATCAGTTGGAAAAAATTCAAAAACTTCTGCTCCAACACTTTTGGCTTGCTGTAAACATTTTATCACTCCCTGGCTTTCGTAAAAGCTGCCCCAATGATTAAAATGTATTCCAAATTTCATCCATCATTCCTCCCTTCTAACATTTTGCGCAAATATGTTTTTTTTATATTTAGATTTTATTATATAATGCACAATCATTCAATTTCACATTCTTCACTTATATGTCATTTTCTACACTTCTATTTGTTTCTCGTGCTATTTTATTTAAAATATATCTAAATATATCTGAGCATCAAAAAGGGGCTGTCCATTTCCCGACAGCCCCTTAACACATTTTAGTGTCTCCACGCTCTTATAGTATTTTGTCAACACTGCAGTTAAAATCATTCAGCAATCTAAGTATTTTATAGCCTTTTCTGAATAGGAAGATTTTTACATTACCTGGAATTTGGAATTCGCCCCATTCATTGGTAAACTCTTAATATTTCTTAACCACACAGTAATATGTTACAACTTTGATCGTGTAAAATGCGGCATAATAAGAACGGTTGATTGAATCCCTATACAAGCCCTCTTTTAAACAATGGTCAGCTACTTTCAGACTATCATTAGCTTCTGTAATTCGATAATTACTTAAATCTTTTTGTCTCTTATCCAATTACAATTCCCTCTTTCTTTCATCCACCTTTTGTTTCACTCTGTTCTCACTTTCTTGCTTGTCTATAGAAACTGGTACTGGATATCTTTCTGGCAGTCTCGATTCCTTCCCTCTGCCGCTTGCGGATCATCAGCCTTACCTTATGCTCCTTGAACCAGGCGATCTCATTCTTGATGTCTTCCCTTTTCCTGCTGAGACGATCCAGGCTCACTATGTATAAAACATCCCCTGGGCGCAGACCAAATATTCATTATCGCTCTACGAATTTTAGTCAAAAAAATATCTGCTGTCAAAATCCAATTTGGGGTAAATAAGAGGTGATCCAGAAGGGTGTAAATATATCCAGACATCAAAAAAACCCTTGAAAATCAAGGGTTTCAGGTCATGCCGCAGACCGGAATCGAACCGTTTTAAGCAATCACATATACTGATAGAAAGGGGCTTTGAGGACTTCATCACGGTCTGGGTGTTCAAAAAGTGTTCAAATGTTTCTCATTCACAAACCGTATTTTTACTTGTAAAATGCTTCAATAGCTTGTGCTAAGAAATCAGCAGTACCTTCACCATATTTCTCATCAGTCATAGACTTAATTCTTTCGTTGCGATAATACTGTGCCTGTGCCATCATAAAACCTTGTTCTTCTTTTATTTGTGAAAACTGCTTCATAAGTAAGCCATATTCTTCAACAACTTCTTGAACTTCCGAAGAATTTACATCACAATTTCTTTTTGCAATTAGTTTTTGCAAAACTGCTTCTATTCGTTTGTTGTAACTGTCAGCTACGTCTTTGCTAATAGGATTGTTGACTACAGATAAATATTTTTCTTTTCCTCCATACCACTCAACAACTTTGGCATAGCCTTTTTGCATTTCTTCTGATGAGACTGCCTCAATATAATGCTTTTTCCATTCTTCAACACTTCCAAACTCTTTGACAGCAAGTTCTTTCATATTGTCGGGCATATGTTCAAGCATAGTTTGAAACATTTCTTCCACTTCTGTTTTACTGAAAATTGCAAAATCCATTTTATTCTCTCCTTTCAGAATATCATCAATGCTGGTAATCAGACGTTCCATACGTTCTTTTTTTGCTACCAACATTTTTCTCTGCATTTGCAAAAGCTGGTTTCTTTCAAGAACCGGGTTATCCATAACAGCTTTGATTTCTTTCAATGGAATATCAAACTCACGGAAAAACAAAATCTGCTGTAATGTTTCCAATGCCTTATCGTCATAAAGCCGGTATCCCGCATCACTTTTTTCTGTTGGCTTTAACAATCCAATTTCATCATAATAGTGAAGCGTGCGAACGCTGATACCTGTTAAATCTGATATTTCTTTTACCGTCCTCATAACTGCTGACCTCCTGTTCCTGATAAGATAACTTTAATCTATGACGTTCCGTGAGAGTCAATAGTTTTCAGTTCAATAAATTGATTTTTCATCTCGACAAGCTGGTATTTGTAGATTACTCATAAGGATAATTATGTTCAGCTTTTGATTGAAATTCTTTTAGGTTAATAATCTTCATATTTTTATTAAATTCAATAATAGATACTCCGTCAAATCCACCGATTTCATTGTTATAATCACATTCAAAATACCATTCGACAACTGTGAACATACCTTGATGAATAAATTTTTTAATTTTCCACTTCAAAACCGCGCCGTTTATATTCCAATCAGCAAACCATTTCAAGATTTGAGTTAATCCATGATATTCAGGTCCATAGCACTCACTATATATAATATCATCAGAAAAAATACTTTCCAATGGTTCGATGTTTTTATCAAGCCACGATTGAAAATAACTTTTAACAATATCTTCTCTTTGCATATAAGCCTCCTACAACTTCAAGTTGAACAAAATCGCTGCGCGATGGCTTGCCAAGGCTGTGGCGCAGC